>Ga0315901_10000130_pt1 | contig 107821 bp, 91 predicted proteins | sample LakEriMetagenome_10_FD_203761 | JGI IMG/M metagenome (GOLD analysis project Ga0315901, IMG submission 203761) | Freshwater fungal communities from buoy surface, Lake Erie, Ohio, United States - Buoy 2 MA116 | ecosystem: Environmental > Aquatic > Freshwater > Lake | place: USA: Lake Erie, Ohio... | reverse complement strand
TCAATAGCAAGATCATGGCCATCAAGCGTCGGGCAGGGGGCTACCGGAACGTCGGCAACTTCAAGGACGTGATCTACTTCTACTGCGGTGGTTTACGGCTCTACCCATGAAGATCCCGGATGGACCGAAGTCTGAGGTGCCGGCCAAATGGTTACCGACGTCAAGAACCTACCAATCCAGTTCGACCGTGACCGCGTGGTGGCTTTCTGCCGCGACCGGGGCATCATTCGCCTGAGCGTTTTTGGCTCCGTGCTCCGCGATGACTTCGATCCGGCTCGCAGCGACATTGATGTCCTTGCCGATTTCAAGCCGGAGGCTACGCGGAGCATCGGATTTCGCTTCTTCGGGTATGGCGACGAGCTGGCAGGATTCCTCGGCCGTAGAGTCGACTTCTGTTCTCGACTCGACCCGCGTCTCGAGCCGACTGTTCGCCGCGAAGCTTTCACGATCTCGCAGGCCTCAAGGGGGGGCCGCATTACGCCGTGTTGCGTCACGCCATCCGCCGCAGGAGCCACCACGCGACCGCAAGCTGGAGGGCGATCGCGAGCAGCCCGGCCTCCGGCTGCCCGGTGAGCACCAGCAACGCCCCGAAGGCCATGCCAAGGGCGAAACCCGCAAGTTTCGTGCCGACCTGGAGGAGCCCGAACGTGACGCCCGCGCGGCCCGTCGGGGCCGCGGTCGCCACAGCCGCCCGAAGCAGGCTCTGGGCGCCGCCAAGCACCAGCGCGAGGAGCACGGCCAGTGCGTGGAGATCCCCCGGCCCGCGCACCAGACAGGCAAGCGCGAGCACCGTGATCCAGCCGCCGATGCAGAGGTTGGACGCCACCCGCCTGCCGAACCGCGTCGACAGCCAGCCGACGATGACCGCGCCCGGCAGCGCCACGGCCTGCACGAGGAGCACCAGCCGCACCAGGGCCGGGCCGTCGAGTTCGAACCGCCGTTCGGCGAGGCTCGTGAACTGCGCGATCGCCGTCTGAATCGCCCCCAGCGCGAGCATCGCGCCGCCGAGCACGGCGAGAAAGCGCCGCTCGCTGCCGCCGCGGGCCGCCATCCACAGGCTGCGGGCGAATCCGCCCACGTCGCCCGACCGGCCCCCGTCCTCGCCCCGCACCACGCCGACGCCAAACCGGGCACACGCGGCCGGAACCGAAAACAGGAGCCACCACGCGGCCGTTGCCAGGAACGCCGCCTGCAGGCTGCCAGCCATCGTCAGCCCGAGCCGGTCACGGGCCGCGACGATCGCCGTGGCGCCGACCAGCGCGATCGCCCCGCCGGCGTATCCGGCTGCAAACCCCTGCGCCGAAAGCCGGTCGGCATCGTGGCTTCCGGCAATCCGCGGCAGCAGGCTGCCGGTGAAGACCTGCGTGAGGTCGAATCCGACACAGGCTGCGATGACCGCCGCCACCACGAGGCCGCCCGCCGCCGCCGGCACTGCGGCCAAGGCGACGAGGCCGCCCGCTCCGACGAGCGTGCCGACGAGAACCGCCCGCTGGTGGCCGTCGCTGCGGTCGGCCCACGACGCGGAACCGGAGGTGATGACCGCCGAGACGAGCATCGCCACGGCCAGCGTCCATGCCCAGATGACGTCGGCCTCGAGGCCCCAGCCGCCTTCGGGCATGGCGACGCGCTTGAAGTACGCGACGACCAGCGTGATCAGCACGGTGGAGAAACCGCTCGCCGCCCAGTCGAGCAGGACCCAGGCGATGCGGGCGAAGCGGGCGTCACGATCGGGGTTGCTCCGGCCGTCGCCGACTCCCGCAGTCACGGCGTCGACGCGAACGATGCGTGTGTCGGATGACTCATGGTCGTGTCGTTGTAGCCCCGGCATCCCCTGGGATGCAACGGGCCGCATCACGTGGCGTCGCGTCGCACCCGGCCGGCTCTGGCCGACCGCCACGGGGATTCGCCTCCGGGCAACGGCTCGGCTCTAATGCTGCGACGGGCCCCGAGCGAGGTCGGGACCGATTCCCTGGAGGCGACGACATGCAAGACATCCACACGTTGTCCGGTTGCGTCCCTGCGACAGCTCTCGACGCAGGACGGCGTTCGTTCCTGGCCGCGGCAGCCACCGGGCTGGCGGCCGCGGTCAACGCGACCGCCCGTGGCCGCGACTTCGGTCCCGATGCCCCGCCCGTCCGCTATCCCGATCCCGACATCATCGCGCTCGACGAGCGGTTCAAGAAGTACCTGCTGGGCAACACCCACATTCAACGGCTCTATCACAGCAAGGAGATGCTCTGGGCCGAAGGGCCGGCCTGGAATGCCGTCGGCCGCTACCTGGTGTGGAGCGACATCCCCAACGACGTCCAGATGCGCTGGCTCGAAGAGGACGGGCACGTCAGCCGGTTCCGCAGCCCGGCCGGCAACAGCAACGGCAACACCTTCGATTTTCAGGGCCGGCAGATTTCCTTCGAGCATGCCACGCGCAGCGTGGTCCGCTACGAGCATGATGGCACGAAGACCGTGCTCGCCGACCGCTTCGACGGCAAGCCCTTCAACGCCCCCAACGACGGCGCGGTTCACCCCAACGGCGACGTCTGGTTCACCGACCCGGGCTACGGCAGCCTGATGAACTACGAGGGCAATGCGGCCGGCAACGGTTCGCCGCAGCCGTATCGCAAGGAGGCGATCTATCGGATCGACGCCGCGAGCGGCAAGGTTTTCCAGGTGAGCGACGAGCTCTTCAAGCCGAACGGACTCTGCTTCTCTCCCGACTACAGGAAGCTCTACGTCGCCGACACGGGCGCGTCGCACTACCCGAACGCGCGGGCGATGATCAAGGTCTGGGACGTCGCCGACGAAAAGACACTGGTCAAGGGGCGGGAATTCGCCTCGATGGAACTGGAGGTCGGCGGCAAGAAGCTGGCCGGTCTGGCCGATGGCATCCGGGCCGACGTCCACGGCAACGTCTGGGCGAGCGCGGGCTGGGCCGGCCCGGGCTACGACGGCGTGCACATCTTCGCGTCGGACGGCACGCGGATCGGCCAGGTCCGTCTGCCCGAGATCTGCGCCAACGTCTGCTTCGGCGGCCGGAAGCGCAACCGGCTGTTCATGGCCGGCAGCCAATCGCTGTACGCCGCCTACTTCGAGACGCGGGGGGCGCACATCTGCTAACCGGCCCGGGACTGCGTCAGCGGGCGACGAACCGGGCGATCTCGAACCCCAGGCTGGAGATCCCGATCGCGAACAGGAGCAGCACGCTGGCCCACAGGCCGACGTCGAACCAGACGCCGCTGCGCAGTTCCGGCCGCGACCGGACATAGCGGAAGTACAACGCGGCGAACCCGAGCATCGGCAGCATCACGGCCTGCGCCGAGCCACTGAGCAGCACCAGCCACGCCGGCTCGGGCAGGATCCAGTAGACGAGCAGGCAGAGCAGCGGAAACAGGCCGCTGAGAACGTGGGTGCTGCGGGTCTGCGTCGCCGGTCCGGTCCCGATCAGACCGAGGACCGTCAGCGCGTCGGTGAAGGCGCGGGCGTTGCTGGCGTTGGCGACGAAGAAGGTGGAATAGAGGACGAAGAACGCGCCGACGAGATAGATCGGAGGCGCCCAGGCGCCGAGGAACGGCTCGTACATCACCGACAGCGTCTGGATCAGGTTCGAGCTTTCGGGAACGATGCCGGTGCGAAACAGGATCCCGGCGCCGAGCGCGAAGAATCCCAGCGTGGCGGTCGTGTAGATGAGCATCGATACCCAGATGTCGACCATCATCACCCGCAGCCAGCCCTTGGCCCGCCGAACCCAGTCGGGCGAGCCGTCGTCGGGGCCGGTGAACCGTGCATAACCCTTTTCCAGGCACCAGTACGGATACTGGATCAATTCCGCAGATCCGACGCCGATGATCCCGACCGTCGCCAAAGCCATGGCGATCGGCGCCTGCTTCTCCCCCGTTGGCAGTCCGAACGACAGGCCGCGGATCCAGTCACCGGTCGGAATCGCCCAGGCCGGCATCGACTGCATGCCGACGACCGTCACGAGGGTGACGAGCGTGAAGATGGCCACCATGGCGGTGGCCGCGGACTGAATCAGGCCGTAACTGCCGTAGATCAGCATCACCGACGTCACCAGGGCGATCGGGATCGCCCACAGCCGATCGTCGATGGGCCGCGGCAGTGCGGCGGCCGCCTTCCCGTTCCCGTACCGCTGCACGTAGTCCTGCCGGGCGCGTTCCAACTCCGCGACGCGGTCCGACTCCGGGGCTGCGACGGCAGGTGCCGCGGCCTGCACCGCGACGCGGTCGACCTTCAGCCGCGCTTCGAGCGTTCCGATCCGCTGGAACTCGGCCCCCTGCTGCGTCAGCGGCCTGACCAGCGCCAGCACCTGCCCCACACCGCCGGCGATGCCCCCAAGTTGCCCGATGCTGCAGATCCACATGAAGAACCAGTACCAGACCAGCCAGTTGCCGCCACGCCACAGCCGCGGCCCGGGAATCAGGTTCAACGCCGAGAGTGGAGGCGTGCCGGTGGCGATGGTGAAGCGACCGATCTCGATCTGGGCGAACACCTTGACGACGCACCCGAGCACGATCAGCCAGAGCAGCACGAGCCCCGACCGGGCGCCGGTCAGAGTGGTGGCGATCAGTTCGCCGCTGCCGACGATCGAGGCGGCGATGATCAGCCCCGGCCCGAGGTGGCTGACGATGCCCCGGGCGTCGCTCGGCGGCGGCACCGGTGCGCCGCCGCGTTGAGAGGAAGGTTTTCCGAGTGCCATCTGCCCGCCTTAGCAAGGATCGGACCACCAAGTAGAATCTTCTCCCGCAGACGTGCCGCTGCAACCCCGTGACTCCGCGGGGCCGCAGTTGCCGCGTCCCAAGCCCCGGCCGTGGCCAGCGGTCCGGCTTGACGAGCGATCCCGCCCCGAGGAACCGAGCATGAGTCGTCGTCCCCCCGCGTTGCGGCTCCACGCCGCCGACGACGTGGCCGTGTCACTGGAGCAGTTGATCCACGGGACGCGGCTCGCTGACCTCGGAGTCGACGTCGCCGGCCTGATTCCGCCCGGCCACAAGGTCGCCCTCCGCGACCTGGAGCCGGGCGCGGCGGTGCATCGCTACGGACAAATCATCGGCTTCGCCAGCCAGCCGATCCGCGCCGGCCAGCATGTCCACACCCACAACCTGGTGATGGGGGAGTTCGCCCGCGATCATGCCTGCGGCGCCGAGCCCTGCCCCGTGCCGGCCGCCGCTGCCACGGCCACGTTCGCCGGCATCGTCCGCCCCGATGGCCGGGTCGCCACCCGCAATTACATCGGCATCCTGACGAGCGTCAACTGCTCGGCCACCGTCGCCCGGGCCATCGCCGACCATTTCCGGCGTGACATCCATCCCGAAGCCCTGGCCGACTTTCCCAACGTCGACGGCGTCGTGGCATTGACCCACGGCGCCGGGTGTGCCGTCGATCCGCGCGGCGAGGGCCTGGCCGTGCTGCGGCGGACCCTGGGGGGCTACGCGAGCCATGCCAACTTCGCCGCGGTCCTCGTCGTGGGGCTGGGCTGCGAAACGAACCAGATCCCCGGCCTGCTCGAGACCCAGGGGCTGCACGAAGGCCCGCAGCTGCACACCTTCACGATCCAGGACACCGGGGGCACCACGAGGACGATCGCCCACGGCATCGCCCGCATCCGCGAGATGCTCCCTGCCGCCAACGACGTCGACCGCCAGCTCGTGCCGGCGTCGCACCTCATCGTGGGCCTGCAATGCGGCGGATCGGACGGCTATTCCGGCATCAGTGCCAACCCGGTGCTGGGCGCGGCGGTCGACCGGCTCGTGGCCGCCGGCGGCACGGCGATCCTCAGCGAGACGCCCGAGATCTACGGCGCCGAGCATCTGCTCACGCGTCGCGCCCGCACGGCCGACGTCGGCCGCGCACTGCTGGCCCGCATCGAATGGTGGGACCGGTATTGCAAGCAGCACGGAGCCGAGATGGACAACAATCCATCGGCCGGAAACAAGGCCGGCGGCCTGACGACCGTGCTCGAGAAGAGCCTCGGAGGAATCGCCAAGGCCGGGAGCAGCACTCTCAACGCGGTCTACGAATACGCCGAGCCGGTCCGTGAACGGGGCCTCGTGTTCATGGACACGCCGGGCTACGACCCGATCTCGGCCACCGGCCAGGTGGCCGGCGGGGCCACGCTGATCTGCTTCACGACGGGCCGCGGCTCGGCCTACGGCTGTGCGCCCAGCCCGAGCATCAAGCTGGCCACCAACACCGCGCTCTGGCTGCGGCAGCGTGACGACATGGACGTCAACTGCGGCGGGGTGCTCGATGGCACCCACGGCATCGACGAGCTCGGCGAGACGGTCTTCCAGCTGATGCTGGCCACGGCATCCGGGCAGCGGTCACGCAGCGAAGTCCACGGCTACGGCCAGAACGAATTCGTCCCCTGGCAGCTGAGCGTCATCACCTGACGGCCGGCCGCCGCCACCGAGGATCACTCCCGTGCCGGCAACACCCCGCTATCGCGGCCTGTTTCCAGTCGTCCCCACCACTTTCACGCCCGACGGCGGCCTCGACCTCGCGAGCCAGCGCCGGGCGGTCGATTTCATGATCGACGCCGGCAGCGACGGCCTGTGCATCCTCGCCAATTTCAGCGAACAGTTCCTCCTCGCCGACGAGGAGCGGGAGATCCTCGCCCGCACGGTGCTGGAGCACGTGGCCGGACGTGTGCCCGTGATCGTCACCACCACCCACTTCAGCACCGCGGTGTGTGCCGCCCGCAGCCGGCGGGCGCAGGAGATGGGAGCCGCCATGGTGATGATCATGCCCCCTTACCACGGGGCGACGTTCCGCGTTTCCGAGGGGCAGATCTTCGAGTTCTATGACCGCGTCTCCGCGGCGATCGACATCCCGATCATGGTTCAGGACGCCCCGGCGGCCGGCACGCCGATGACCGCGGCCTTCCTCGCCCGCATGGCCCGCGAGATCGGGCACCTCGCCTACTTCAAGATCGAGGTGCCGGGCGCCGCGGTCAAGCTGCGGGAAATGATCCGCCTCGGCGGCGCCGCCGTCGAGGGACCGTGGGACGGCGAGGAGGCGATCACGCTGATCCCGGATTTGGAAGCCGGTGCCACCGGCTCGATGACGGGCGGCGGGTATCCCGACGGCCTGCGGCCGGTCCTCGAACTCTGGCGGGCGGGCCGGCGTGACGAGGCCATCGCCCACTACAACCGCTGGCTGCCGCTGATCAACCTGGAGAACAGGCAGTGCGGCCTGCTGGCGGCCAAGGCGCTGATGCATGCCGGGGGCATCATCGCCTGCGACCTGCCACGCCATCCGTTTCCGCCGCTGCATCCCGAGACGCGTCGGCTGCTGCTGGAGACGGCGGCACGGCTCGATGCCCTCGCCCTGCGCTGGGCCGGTTGACGCATCGCTGATGCTTTTCGGGAGCTCGAGAGAGCTGGCCGGCTGCCATGCGTCGCCCTACCGAACCTGCCGTTTCTGCCGCTCCTGGAGCCACTCCGGGATCACCAGATCTTCCGTCACGCTTCCATCCGGTTCCTGAATCATCTCTAGCTTCTCGATGAGGGGAACGACGACGTCTTCTTTTTCGATGAGCGCGAGCAGCGTCTTGGGGGAAATTTTCTCGCGGTTCGGAATGACGAGGCTGCCTGGCCGAGTGGCGAGTGCTACGCCACCATCGAGCCTGGTCAGGCCGTTGAGGGCGAGACTTTTGCCGGTGAATCCGGCCAGGGCCCGGGCTGTGCCTGATCGAGCGTGCTCAGACCGTTGATCACCAGATAGCTGCCCCTGAACGCGGCGAGTCCGCTCGCCGTGGCGGCACATCACGCAGCTGCGCAACGATCTCCTCGGGACGGTGCTTCTTCCGTCGTCTCGTCGTCATCGAAAGTCTCCTTGCCCAATGGGCAGTAGACCTTCATATCGCCTGAATCAGGATTTCCAAGGCAGGCCAAGTTTTTCCGGTTTCAAAAACTGGCCCGCGGCAGGGAGCCGCGCAAAGAGCAGCCCGCCGGGACCATGGCAGGCCCGGCGGGCGTGAAATGGCGGGGACAGGATTCGAACCTGTGACCTCGAGGTTATGAGCCTCGCGAGCTACCGGGCTGCTCCACCCCGCGACGGTAATTGTGCGTCGTAAACCAAACTGCTCTCGAAAGTCTCAAATCTCGAGTAGGACCGGTGCCACGACTTTCTCATAATACACGACAGTCCCGCGAAAGCAAAGCCACTTTCCACATCCGGCTGTTTTCCTCAGGAACGCCGATGAACTTCCCGTCCGACGACATCTGGCCCCCGTCACCGCCGACGACTCGCTCCACGCCCACGGATGCGGACCGGAAAACCATCCTCGGCGGGCTCCCTGCAGCGGGCACCACCGCCTGGGACTCGATTCCCCGCACCGGCCGCGAACCCCTCGTCGTCTCCGCGCCGATCCAGGTGGCCACGGAAAGTTTCTTCGACGAACCCGCCGACGCAGACCCGTTCTCGTTGCGGTCGCTGCGTGCCCGACTCGACAAGTTTGTCCGCAAAAGCCCCCCGCTCACCGTGAGTATCTCGCTGCACCTGATCGGCGTGCTCATGCTCGCCATCTGGATGATCCGCGGCGAACCCCGCCAGGCTCCCGCGCTCGAAGTGGCGTTCGCGTCGTCCGAGCCGGCCGAAGAGCCTGGCGTGACCGTCGAGAAGGAGCCGGAGAAACCGCCGGAACCAGAGCCCGTCGACATGAACCTTCCCCCGGTCTCCGATCCCGTCGCGGCGCCTCCAAGTCCGGCCATCGACACGCCCGGCCCGGCGCAGGCGGGCGATGCCCGCGTCGCGGCGCCCGTCATCGGCACGCTGCTCCAAGGACGTGATGTCGGCCGGCGCGAAGCGCTGGTCCGCGCCTTCGGCGGCACCGAAGAGACCGAGGAAGCCGTGACGCTCGCGCTCGACTGGCTGGCCAGGCAGCAGCGGGCCGACGGGTTGTGGAGCCTCGTCGGCACGTATTCCGAACCCGGTTCCCAGGAAAACCAACTCGCCGCCACGGCGATGGCGTTGATCGCCTTCCAGGGCGCCGGCCACCTGCCTTCGGCCGGCAAGCACCGCGCGGTCGTGGCCCGCGGCTGGAAGCGGCTCCTGCAACGACAGAACGCCGATGGCCGGTTCGATTTCGATCAGGTGCCGATGCACCACACGATGTACTCGCATGCCCAGGCCACGATCGCTGTCTGCGAACTCTACGGCATGACGCGCGATGCCGCCTACGAAGTGCCCGCACGAAGGGCCATCGCCTACTGCCTGACCACTCAGGGGCCAAACGGCGGCTGGCGGTACCAGCCCGGCCAAGATGGCGACCTGTCCGTGACCGGCTGGTTCATGATGGCCCTGAAGAGCGGCCAGATGGCCGGCATCGACGTGCCGCAAAAGGCCTTTACAGGCATCGGCCAACTGCTCGACGCCGTTGCCGCAGACGGGGGATCGCGATACGGGTACATGCGGAACGCCTCCAGCGGCGCGATCGAGCTGGTGTCGCCGGCCATGTCGGCCGAGGGGCTGCTCTGCCGACAATACCTCGGCTGGACGACCCGCGAGCCACGGCTCATGGCCGGGCTCGAACAGCTCGTCGCCCGCCCGCTCGACGTCGCGGGCGAGCGGGACTTGTATGCCTGGTACTACATCTCGCAGGTCGCCCACCACGCCGGCGGCACGGCCTGGGACCGTTGGAACGCGGCCATGCGCGCGGCCCTGCCGAAAGCCCAGCTCAAGTCGGGCCCCAATCGGGGATCCTGGGATCCGGGGGGCGACCGCTGGGGCCCGGTCGGCGGCCGGCTCTATGCAACCTGCTTTTGCACCTTCATGCTCGAAGTCTATTACCGCCATCTCCCGCTCTATGCCGAGATCCCCCCGACGGACGCGGCGCCAACCACGCCCCGCTGACGCGGCCGACCGGTCGTGAACCCGTCATGCGTTCCACTGCCGCAGCGCCTCGTAGGCGACGATCGCCGCGCAATTGGAAAGATTCAGGCTCCGCACCTGCGGCCGCGAAGGAATCGTGAGCAAGCGGTCGGCGTGGGCGGCCTTGAGTTCCTCCGGCAGCCCGCGCGACTCGCTGCCGAAGACCAGCACGTCGCCCCGGGCATACCGCGGCTCGGTGTAGGACCGGCTTGCGCGGGCCGAAAACAGCCACTTGTCGCCGGCACCCGACGCGGCGAGCCGGACGCAGAGATCGGCCCACGAATCGACCACCTCCCACTCCAGTTCATCCCAGTAGTCGAGCCCGGCCCGACGCAGGTAGTAGTCGTCGAGTTTGAAGCCCAGGGGTCTGACAAGCCACATCTTCGCGGCGATCGCCACGCAGGTGCGGCCGACGTTGCCGGCGTTCGGCGGAATCTCGGGCTCGTGCAGGACAACGTGCAGGACCGGGGCGTACTTCATGGCCATATCGCCGCCCGGGGGCGGTTTGCTATTGTTTGAGGGTCGAGGCCGCCTCAGTCGGCGTGCCCTGAAAGTGTGGCGAAGGAGAGGCACGTGGTCGAGTTGCGACGAAATCCGACGCGGGGCGTGAAGATCGGCTCGATGACGATCGGGGGCGGCCATCCGATCGTCATCCAGAGCATGACGGCCACGCACACGCAGGACGTCCCCGCCACCCTCGAACAGGTCAACGCCCTTCATGCCGCCGGGGCCGGCGTCGTCCGGATCGCCGTCGACTCGAAGAAGGACGCCGCCGCGCTCCCGGCGATCCGTGCCGGGACGCCGGCCAATCTCGCCATCGACCTCCAGGAAAACTACCGCCTCGCCGCCGACGTCGCCCCGCACGTCGACAAGCTCCGCTACAACCCCGGCCATTTGTACCACCACGAGCCGACCAAGCCCTGGCAGGACAAGGTGAAGTTCATCGCCGACGTCGCCGCCGCCAACGACTGCGGCCTCCGCATCGGTGTCAACTGCGGCAGCGTCGATCCCGCCAAGAAGGAGCAGTTCGCCCCCGACGACTCCCTCGGCCCGATGCTCGCAAGCGCGCTGGAGCACTGCAGCCTGCTCGACGCGCTCGGATTCACCCGCTACGTCGTCTCGCTGAAGGACTCCGACCCGCTGCAGGTGATCGAGGTCAACCGCCGGTTCGCCGCCGAGCGGCCCGACGTGCCGCTGCACCTCGGCGTGACCGAGGCGGGCATGCCCCCCGACGGGATCATCAAGACGCGGATCGCCTTCGAGCAATTGATCTCCCGCGGCATCGGCGACACCGTCCGCGTCTCGCTCACCGTGCCCAACGCCGACAAGCCCCAGGAGATCGCCGCCGCCCGCGATATCCTCGCCGACATCGCCGCCGGCCGGGTGCGGAGCGTCGTCGACTACGGGCTCTCCACGCTCAACATCATCTCCTGTCCGAGCTGCTCGCGGGTCGAGAACGAGGCCTTCATCGAACTCGCCCGGCAGGTCAAGGAGATGACCGCCTACGCCCGTGACCACGCGGTCACGATCGCCGTGATGGGCTGCCGCGTGAACGGCCCGGGCGAGACCGATGACGCCGACCTTGGCCTGTGGTGCGGCCCGACCCACGTCAATCTCAAGCGCAGGAGCGCCGAACTCGGTGCCTTCCCCTACGACGAGATCCTGCCGAAACTGCGGCACGAGCTCGACAAGCTGATCGCGGAGCGGGCCTGATGCATCCCCTCCAGATCGTCGATGGCGGCCCCGGGGGCTGTGCGACCGCCGCCGCGCCGCTGCCTGTCATCGCCCCCGGCGATCCGGCGTCACGCCGCGGCACGTTCTCGATGGTCAGCCTCGGCTGCCCGAAGAACCTCGTCGACGGCGAACGGATGCTCGGCCTGCTCCGCGACGACGGCTGGCAGTTCGTCGCCGAGCCGGCCGGCTCCGATTTCGTGATCGTCAACACGTGCGCCTTCATCGACGCCTCGCGGCAGGAATCGTATGCGGCACTCCGCGAGATGCTCGACCTCAAGGCGGCGGGGGGCACCCGCGGCGTCGTCGTCTCCGGCTGTCTTGCCGAACGGCAGAAGGAAACACTCCTCGGGGAACTGCCCGGCCTCGACGCGGTGATCGGCGTCTTCTCGCGGGACGAGATCGCGCGGGCCGCCGAGCGGCTCGTCGGCGGCCTCGGCGACCAGCGCAGCGTCTTCCGCCCGGCTCCTGCCCGGCCGCTCGACGACACCGGCCGGATGCGGGTCACGCCGCGGCACATGGCGTATCTGAAGATCTCCGAAGGCTGCGACCGGACGTGCACGTTCTGCGCGATCCCGAAGATGCGCGGCAAGCACGCCACCAAGCCGATCGAGGCGGTCGTCGCCGAGGCCGGTGAACTTGCAGCCGACGGCGTTCGGGAGCTCGTGATCGTCGCCCAGGACACGACCTACTACGGCGTCGACCTGTACGGCGAGCCGCGGCTCGTCGAACTGCTCCGCCGGCTGGAGACCGTGGACGGCCTGGAATGGATCCGGCTCATGTACCTGTACCCGATCCATTTCACGCCCGAGCTCGTTGAGACGATCGCCGCCAGCCGACGAATCCTCCCGTATCTCGACATGCCGCTCCAGCATGCCAGCGACCCGGTCCTCAAGCGGATGCAACGCCGCGTCGGCCGGGCCGCCACCGAGGATCTGCTCGGCCAGCTCCGCGAGCGGATCCCCGACCTCACGCTTCGGACGACGTTCATCACCGGCTTTCCCGGCGAGACCCGCGAGCAGTTCGCCGAGCTCGTCGCCTTCGCCCGGCAGTGGCGGTTCGAGCGGGTCGGCGTGTTCACCTACTCCCTCGAGCCCGACACGCCGGCCGCCCGGCTCGACGGCCACCTGCCCGAAACGGAGAAGGCCGCCCGGCGCGACGAGCTGATGATCGTGCAGCAGGGAATCGCCCATGACCACGCCCGTCGCCAGGTGGGGCGGACGCTCGACGTGATCATCGACCGACAAAGCGGCGACCGCGAGGACGTCTGGATCGGCCGCTCCAAGGCGGACGCGCCGGAAATCGACTGCGTGGTCTACGTGACCGCCCCCGGCACCTCGGCCCGGCGGCCCCTGACCGGCCGGATCGTTCCCGTGGAGATCGTCGCCGCCGCCGGCTACGACCTCGCCGGCGTGCTCGCGGGCGAAACAACCTGACATCGCGACCGGCCAACGGGCGTACGATCTTCCTCCCATGTCCAGCTCCTCACTCGACCGCGTCTGGACGGTGCCGAACCTGCTCTCGGCGGCGCGGCTCGTGCTCGCCATCGTGCTCTTCGTCGCGATCGAGCGGTCCGCCTGGTGGCCGGCGCTCGTCCTGTTCGTCGTCGCCGCCTCGACCGACTGGGTCGACGGCTGGTGGGCCCGGCGGTTCGGGCAGGTGAGCCGGCTGGGAAGAATCTTCGATCCGCTCGTCGACAAGGTGATCGTCTGTGGCGGCTTCGTCATGCTCGCCGACCGGACCGGCTCGGCGATCGTTCCCTGGATGGCGGTCGTCGTCACCGTCCGGGAGCTCGTGGTCACGGCCGTACGGGCCGAGATGGAACGCGCCGGCCGCGACTTCTCCGCAGCCCTGTCCGGAAAGCTCAAGATGGTCCTCCAGTGCGCCGTCATCGGCCTCGAACTGGCCGTCCGCGCCGGTATCGGCACCGCCGCCGGCCTGCCGACGCTCGCCGGCTGGTGCGGCTGGGCGGCCGTCATCGCCACCGTCTGGTCCGGTGCCGAGTACCTCCTCGCCGCCCGCGTCCTGCTCCGCGGCAGCGCGTGATCCGCCCCGCCGTTGGCTCGCCACACGCATGCTGCTCGCCGCCGCCGACATCGCCGTCACGTCAGCTGCACCGTCCGCCACGACCGCCGTCTGGCTGGTGCTGACCGCGCTGGCGGTCCTCGCCAGCGCCGCCGTGATGGCGGTCATCCTCGGCCGGCTCCGGGCCGGCCTGCAGGTCATCGCACCGCGGCCCCACGCCCCCGTTTCCTGGAACGGCTTCGACGTCCTCCAGGTGCTGCTCATCCACTTCCTCGTCCTCGCGGTCGGCCTGACAGGCTTCCGCCTCCAGGACGATGCGGACAAGCTGATCGCGCTCAGCGTGTTCGCCAATCTGGCGACGACGGCCTTCGCGATCGCTTATCTCAGCCTTCGCGGCGCGAGCCTCGCGGACCTTGGCCTCGCGTCGCCGCGGCCGGCCGCGGACCTGCTGATCGCGATCGCGGGAGTCGCGCTGCTCGTCGCACCGCTGTTGACGATGTCCGTGCTGCTCAACGCGATCGTCCCCTACAAGCATCCGCTGATCAACTTCATGCACACGCACCGCGACCTGTGGTCGATCGGCACCGTGGTGGCGTCGGCCGTGGTCGCAGCCCCCCTGTGGGAGGAATTTTTCTTCCGGCGCGTCCTCCAGGGCTGGCTGGAGAAAAAACTTCCCGCTGACGACGGCCGCGTGGCGGTCGTCCTCGCCTCGGCCCTGTTCGCGGCCGCCCACGTCAACCAAGGGCTGGCATTCCTGCCGTTGTTCCCCCTGGCACTCGTCCTCGGGGCCATCGTCCGGCGCACCGGCTCGATCGTTCCCTGCATCCTGCTGCACGCCCTGTTCAACGCCGTCAGCGTCGCCCTGCTCCTCTGGCAGACGGCGGCGGCGGCGCGGCCGGCCGGCTGACGCCGCGGCAAAGTCTCGCCATCTTCCGGGCGGCTGGAGGAAACCGGGCAAAAAACCGATCTGTCCGCGGGCGGGCCCGGCGGCGACAATTCTTCCCGCTCCGCCATCCCGCGTCACGGATGCCCCCTTGGCCAGTCGTCCCCTCGCCACCCGTTGCCTCGATCTCGCCACCTATGCGGCGGTGCGGGTGCTGATCTGCGTGATCCAGGCCCTGCCGCGGGCCACCTGCGAGCGCGGTGCCCGCCGGCTCTCGTCGTTTCTCGCCAACCGCTTGCGGATCCGCCGCCAGGTGGTGCGCGACAACCTGCGGACGGCGTTCCCGGAGTTCGACGCCGAAACCCGGCGCGAGACGGCCCGAAAGATGTGGGAGCACCTTCTTCTGATGGTCGTGGAGATCGCCCACGCCAACCGGGTGATCACCCGCACCACCTGGCGGCACTACCTGCACATCCACGGCATGGAGGACTTCGTCCGTCTCCTCTGGCTCGACCGGCCGAAGGTGGTCCTGTCGGGGCATTTCGGCAACTTCGAACTCGCCGCCTATCTGTTCGGCCTGTTCGGGTTCCGCGTCTTCTCAGTGGCACGCGAACTCGACAACCCGCTGCTCGACCGGTTCGTGACCGAGTTTCGCGAGTCCCGCGGCCAGCGGATCCTCCCCAAGAAGGGAAGTGCTCCGGACGTGGCGCTGGTGCTCGACGAGAACGGCGCCATCGGTCTGCTCGGCGACCAGGCGGCCGGGCCGAAGGGCTGCTGGGTCGATTTCTTCGGACGCCCGGCGAGCGTCCACAAGGCGATCGGCGTCTTCGCGCTTTCGTCGTCGGCGCCCGTGCTCGTCTGCTCGGCAACCCGGCGCGGCGGGCTGTTCGACTACGACCTGCGGCTGGAGGGCGTGGCCGACCCAGCCAGCGGAAGCCCGGAGACCGCCGACCTGCGGACGCTGTCCCAGTGGTACACGAGTCTGCTCGAGCAGGCGATCCGCCGTGCACCCGGGCAGTACTGGTGGGTGCACCGCCGATGGCGAGGAGAGCCAAAAGCGGCTACAGTGATTCGACCGGCCGCCTGAGTCTGCCGGGCCCTCCGTACATCGGGCGGTTCGCCCGCTCCCGCCCCGTCAGGCACTTGCCATGCCCGCGTCCGACTGGATTCCCGTCGCCACGGTCGCCGAGTGTCCGCCGGGAACGAGCATCGAACGGGTCGCGGGCGACCGCATGATCGCGATCGCGAACGTGAACGGGGTGTTTCATGCGATCGACGGACTCTGCCCGCACCAGGGCGGGCCGCTCGGCACCGGCCTGCTCTGCGGTACCACCCTCACCTGTCCCTGGCACGGCTGGCAGTTCGACGTGGTCACCGGACGGCACAGGATCTCCGCGACCGTGCAACAGCAGGTCCACGACATCCGTGCGGAAGGGGGACGCCTGCTGGTGCGGCTTGCCGCGTCGGCCCAGGAGCCGCAGGCGTGATCGAGTTTCGCAGTTTTCGCAACGACGACCCGCCCCGGCTCGCCGAGGTGTGGCGGGCCGCTGACCTCGGCCCCTCGGCGGTGCAGCCGATGACGGCGGCGCTTCTGGAAGCGGCCGTCTTCTCCAAGCCGTATTTCGACAGGGCCGGACTCGCGATCGCCGTCGACGGCAACCGAATCGTGGGCTTCGCCCATGCCGCCTTCGGGCCCAATGCCGACCGCTCGGCGGTCGATACGAGCACCGGCACGACGATGCTCGTGGTCGTCGTGCCGCACGAGCAGGCCGCGGCGATCGGTGCCGGCCTGCTGGCCCGCAGCGAAGACTACCTGCGGCGACGCGGGGCGAAGGTGCTTCTCGGTGGCGGCACGGCGACGATGTGCGGCTTCTATCTCAGCCTCTACGGCGGCGCGAACCTTCCCGGCATCCTGGCCTCGTCACCCGGCATGCAGGAGGTCTTTCGGCTCGCCGGTTATGCCGAGGACCGGCGAATCGCCGTGCTGCGCCGGCAACTGACCGGGTTTCGGCCGCCGGTCAACAGGCTGCAACTCGCCATCCGGCGGGCCACCGTGCTCCGTGCCATCGACGAGCCGGTCCATCGCACCTGGTGGGAGGCGGCCACCACCACCGGTCTCTCGCTGCGGCGGTACGAACTCTTCAACGAGGCCCAGGAACTGCTCGGTGCCGCCACTTTCTGGGACATGCAGCCGGTCGCCGCCGCCTGGGGCGTGACGGCCACGGGCCTCCTGCACGTGGAAATCGCCGGACCGCGGCGCCGGCAGGGACTCGCCAACTATCTCCTCGCCGAGGCCTTGCACGATCTCGCGCAGGAGGGGCTCGCGCTGGTGGAAACGCAGGCCGTCGTGAACGACGACGGAGCGCTGGGGCTGTTCGAGAAACTCGGCTTCACCCGCGTCGAGGAAGGGATCGTCTTTCGCAGCCCGGCCCCACCGTGAACGTGCGGCCGTGAACATGCGACTGCTGTCCGGCGTCAGCGGGCTTGCGCGGCAAGCGTCTCGACGTGTGTGCGGATGGCCGCGGACAGGTCGGCCGGCAGCGTTGCCTCGTGCCGCAGCCGCAGCGAGAGCGGCGCCGCGGCCGGCCCTTCCCGACGCACGTCGGCGAGGTGGTCCTGGAGAAGCCGGCGCCGCTCCGGCGTGGTCTGCAGCAGCCAGTGCGCCCAGCACCAGGCTTCGGCGTAGTGATCCTGCGTGAACGCACCGGCATCCTTGATCGACTCCAGCCGGCCGAGGTCGGGCTGCCATGTGCCTTCGATCAAGCGGCCGGCGAGGTGGGCGACGTGCACGCCGTTGACCCCCTGGTCGGCCCGCGGCACCTCGAAATACTCGGCGATGCCCTCGTCGAGCCACAGGGGAATGCCCCGCACCACGGCATGGACGTAGCCGTGGGTCGTCTCGTGTCGGAGGTCCTCGGCGACACGCTCCTGCCAGGCCGCGAACACGGCCAGAGTCGTGTCGGTCTCGATGAAGAACGCCCGCCGCTGGGGGAAGGCGGGAAAGTGGCGGGCCACGAAGGCGTCGTACCGCTTCGGGTTTTCGAACAGGTAGAGATGCACGGGCTCGTCCGAGACCGGCAGTCCGAGCGTCTGGCTGACGTCGATCCGCAGCGTCTCGAGTTCTTGAACGAGCCTGTGCCTGACAGCGAGGGGAAAGTCGGCGTGGATCAGCAGTTGGCCGGCAGCCACCTCCGATCGGCCCGGGAGGTCGGCCGATCGGCTCCAGGGGGAAACGGCCGCGACGGCCGCGCCATTGAAGGTCGTCCATGCCGGACCGACCGCGACGCGGGCGCAGCCGACGGCGGCGACCGCGAGACCGGCGACAACGCACCTAAACCGCGTCACAGATGAACCTCGGGGCATGAGCAGCCGCTCACAAAGAAACGCACGGGGCTCACGGAGGAGACGGCTGGACATCGGCGACCTGATGGGGGAACGGGCCGCGATGTTAGCCATCCCGGGCCGGCGCACCAATGCCAGTGCCCCCCCCCATCCCGGCCGCTGGAACGGCGGTTTTTTTCGCGTGCAAACGGAGAAGCGTCCCCGCCAGAGCCTCGAGCGAAAGTGGCCGCCCGAGAACGGCGGCCGCCCCGGCCCGGAACGCGGCCAGCACCGTATCGCCGCGCGGGAACGACTCGACGACGACGACCGGCAACCCCGGCCGATGGGCCGTGAGCATGCCGAGCCACGTCAGGTCCCCCGGAGACGTCGTGCCGATGTCCCAAACGACGACGTCGGCGGCCACTTCCAGGGACGGGCGGCCGCACTCCATGACCGGCGACTGCCGACCAATCGCCGCGATGAGATCCGCGAGTCCCTCGAGGTCGGCCCGTCTGGCCGCGGCGGTCGCGATCCGCATGCCGGCGCAGCACTCGGTGGCGCTGCTTCCGATGCGGGCCGCCGCGTCGAGCAGGCGGTCTTCACGACGCACGGTGGCCGGCAGGCCCAGACTGCCCGGCCGCCCCGCGGCACGTTCCGCGAACCACCAGGCCAGCCGTCCCGGCAGGTCCGTCCAGGTGATCTCCTCGACGCCCGGCAGCGCCGGACCGCTGCGGCGTCTGCCGTCGTCGAGGCTCGTGGCCAATGAGATCAGCGGAGCGAGCGGCCAGCGGCGCACGACCGCCGTGGCTCGCCGCAAGTCCCAGCAGCCGGGCCGCCTGGCGGCGATGACGACGGCCGTCGGGCCCGGCCCTACGGCATCGGGGGCCGGATCCTCGCGGGGTTCGCTGACCGCAGCCAGTTCACCGGCCCAACGACGGGCGAGCGTCAGTTCGACGCCATCCGTATCCCCCAGCCAGGCGATGCTGGGACGCGACGGCCGGACGATGCTCACGGCTGACGACTGGACCATACGGGCGACTCCTCCTCGCGTTCACGGTAGACCGCGGGCCCGCTCGCGGGCAAGACGACGACAAGCGGGGGGTCTGGGCAAACCTGCAAGGCCGAGCGGTCCCGGGGAGAACAGGCCGAAACTCCACCTTGACCCGTTTGCCATCGCATCGACAATGCGTCTGGTTCGAGTTCAAGGAAGAACCCGATCACGCTGTCCGGGCAGGAGGCCCCCATGTTCGACGAGTCCATCGTTCGTCCCGGCCGCCGCAAAAAATTGTCCGCCCTCCTTCCGGCGGGCCGCTTCCTCTGCTGTGACGACATCGTCGCCCGCGGCTGTCAGGACGATCCCGATGCCTGCAGGCCCGGGGACGTGTACGTCGCCCGGTCGACCGCCGCCGACGACGGCGAGGCGGGCGTGCTCCGGGCGCTCGCCCGCGGCGCCGCGGGCGTGGTGGCCGAAAGAATGGTCGTCACCCAGGGGCGACCTCTCTGTCTGGTGCCCGACGCCGAATGGGCCTTTTCCCGGCTCTGCCATGCATTTGCCGGCGATCCCGCCACGGCCCTGCGCGTCATCGCGATCAGCGGAACCAGCGGCAAGACGACGACCACATGGCTGACCGCCTCCGTGCTCGCCGAGGCGGGGCTGCAGGTCGGCGTGCTCTCCGATCTCGGCTGCCTCGACGGCACGTCCACCGCGCCGGAACGGGCGACCTATCGCAGCCCCCGCGGGCTTGCAGCCTGGCTGAGCCGACTCGCCGACAGCGGTTGCACCCACGCCGTCATCGAGGTGTCCAGCAGGATGCTGACGCGGCAGGTGCTCGCCGGCGTGCCCTGCGCCGCCGTCGTTGTCACGAACCTCGACGTTGCGCACCTTGATCTCCACGGGACTCCTGCGGCCTACCATGCGATCAAAACGCGAATCCTCGACGCCGTCACACCGGGCGGGTGCCTGATCGCGCCGCCGGGCAGCGGTTCGCTGGGGCGGTTGCGCCGCCGGGCACGGCAGGCCGGCATCGAGATCGTGACTGCCGGTCTCACGCCCGCGGCGGCCGTCACCGCCGAACCGCTCGACCGCAGCCTGCACGGCCAGACGTTCCTGCTGCGCACGGCCGCCGCGGCGGTGCCCGTCGCGATCGGCACTCCGGTCACGTCGTTCGTCCGCGATGCCGTCCTCGCGGCCGCCGTCGGTGGCCGCTGCGGCGTGCCCCTGGAGCGTATCGCCCGCGGCATCGAGTCGGCCGGCAGCGTGGCAGGCCGGATGGAGCGGATCGACCGCGGCCAGGACGTGCCCGTGTTCATCGACGCGCCGACGAGCCTCCACGCGGCCTCGGCCACGCTCGCCTGCCTGCGCCGGCTGACGCCGCGCCGGCTCGTGGCCGTCGCCGAGGAGCGTTGGACGCGGGCCGTCGGCCTCGGCACCAGCGCCGCCTGGCTCGACCGCTGGTGCGACGCCAGCCTCGTCGTGCCGACGACGATGATGACCGACGCCGCCGGAGACCACGACATCGCCGCCTACGCCCGGATCGATCGGCTGCTCGACGGACTCGGCGCGGATGACTGCCTGATCGTGCTCGGGGGCCCCGGCCTTCCCGGCGGCGGCCCGCCGGGCCCCGACGACGGGGAGTTCGCTCTCGTCGACGTGATCGACGGCTGGTTCCAACTCGCCAACCCGCCCGGTTCCGCGGGCCGCCGGGCGGCCTGACCTGCCCGCACCGCGGTCCGGATGGACGATCGTGCCGTCCGTCGGCCACAATCCGGGATGAGTGACCCCGCACCGTCAAGGAATGTGCCGATGACCAGTGCCCAAAAACCATCCGCGGCCGCAGCTGCCGTGCGGCCCGGAGCGACGCCATTCGACGATCTCGGCGTGGCGGTGGCAGTCGGTGAGCCGCTGTCGCGGCACACCTGGCTCGGCATCGGAGGCCCGGCGTCTTATTTTTGTGAGCCCGTCGATGTCGAGGCCCTGGCCCGTGTCGCCCGCCGCTGCCATGAGCGCAGCATCCCCCTGCGAGTGCTCGGCGGTGGCTCGAACGTGCTCGTTCCCGGCGCCGGCTTCCCCGGGATGATCGTCCGCCTCTCCGCACCGGCCTTCTGCGGCATCGAGGTGCGGCCGCCCGAGATGATCGCGGGAGCGGGAGCGAAACTGGTGCATGTCGTGTCGGCCGCCGTGCAGGCCGGCCTGGCGGGGCTGGAGACGTTGGTGGACGTCCCCGGCACGGTGGGCGGGGCTCTCGTGGGCAATGCCGGCGGACATGGCGGCGACATCGGCGAGCGGGTGCGGGCCGTCACCGTGATGCTTCCCGACGGGAGCGTGGAGGTTCGCGAGGCGGGACGGCTCGCCTTCTCCGCGCGGTGGAGCAACCTCGACGACGCGATCGTCATCGGCTGCCGACTGGAACTCGACGTCGAAAATGCCGAGATGCTCACCAAGCGGATGCAAAAGCAGTGGATCGTCGGTCGTGCCCAGCAGCCTTCCGGAACGCGTTCGGTGGCGATGATGTTCAAGGATCCCCTGGGCACCTCCGCCGAATCGCTCGTCGTCCAGGCGGGGGCCCGCGACCTGCGGGTCGGAGATGCCGCGGTTCACGGTCCGCACGCCAACTACGTCGTGGCCGGCCCGCACTGCGACGCCGACGACGTGCGCACGCTGCTGGAGACGGTGCGGGCCCGGGTCCGCGACCGCCTGGGGGTCGAACTTGCGCCGCAAATCGAAGCCTGGTGAACGTAGGGCCGGCCGCGGCTGCCGGCGTCGCTCACCGTCCCGAGAATCCGCCCCCGCATGAAGATGCCCCTCCGTCGACCGGCGCCCACGATCGAGCCCCCTCGCCGTGTCCCACTGGCCGAATTTCTCGCCGGCCATCGTGCCGGGATCGGCGCCATCCTGGTCGCCGCGGCCGCGATCGCGGCCGGTGCCGCGGCCTGGTCGCGGTACGGCGACACGATTCGCGTCCAGCCTGACGCGTTGCTCTTCCCTGGCCGCGTCACGGTCCGGGGTGTGCCCACCTGGGTGAAGGCCGACCTCGTCGCCGAGGCGCTCCGCGACGCGAGCCTCGATCACGGCCTGCCGATCGACGATCCGGAAGTCGAGCGCAAACTCGCCAACGCCTTCGATTCGCACCCGTGGGTTCGGCGGGTCATCCGCGTCGCCGTGCGGCATCCCGCCGCGGCCGACGTCGACCTCGAGTGCCGCGGGCCGGTGGCGATGGTCCGATGGAAGGGAGGCCTGGTCGGCGTCGACGCCGAGGGAATCGTGCTCCCGACCGCGGACTTCACCGCGGAGGCGGCCGCGGAGTACCCGCGGATCGCCGGCGTCGAATCGAGCCCCCAATCGGCGGCCGGCATCGCCTGGGGTGACGTCGAGGTCGACGAAGGTGCCGCCTTGGCGTCGCTCATCGGACCGGAGTGGAAGGCGCTCGGCCTCGTCGAACTGCGGCCGGTCCGCGATCGAGCGGGCAGGATGTGGGAGCTTGTCGCTCCCGAGGGACGAACGATCCTCTTCGGATCGGCCCCCGGCCGTGAGCGGCCCGGCGAGCCACCGGCGGCGGCACGGATCGCGCGGCTGAAGGAACTCGACGACATACCGACCACCGCGAGAGTCGACCTCACGCGGAGTCCCGACGCCGGCTCGCCTCCGCGACCGATCGACTCCCACCGCGGTTCAAGCCCCGAGCCCTTGCCCCCGAAATCCGAGCCCGCCCCCCCCCGGCCGTGACCCCATGCGAATCGCCCCCGCCACCGCACTGCTCTTGGTCGTTGACATCCAGGAGCGGCTCATCACCGCGATCGGGGAGGGCCCGCGGGTCGTGAATCGTGCCGTCCGCGTCGCCACCGCAGCCGGCATCCTCGGCGTCCGCGCGGCCGTCACCGAGCAGTATCCGCGCGGCTTGGGGACCACGCCCCCGGAGCTGGCCGGCCTCCTGCCCCCGCCGATCTCCAAGATGACCTTCAGCAGCTGCGGCAACGCGGAATTTCTGGCGGCCCTGCCGGCCGACCTGGCGACGGTGGTGCTCGTCGGCTTCGAAACCCATGTGTGCATCGCCCAGACCGCCCTCGACCTGCTCGCCCGGGGGCTCGATGTCTGCATCGTCGTCGACGCGGTCGCATCCCGGCATGCCGTCGACCACGAAACGGCTTTGCGCCGGCTCGAGGGGGCTGGGGCCGTGCCGGTGACCAGCGAGGCGTTGATCTTCGAATGGTGCGGGACGGCCGAACACCCGCGGTTCCAGGAACTCCGTCGCCTCGTGCTCTCCTGAACGCCGCTTCGCCGAGGACCAGCTTCTGTCCACCGTGGAGGCATCTGCAATCGACGAATTCCGCATGGTCGATCGGCTGGTCGCCGCCCTGTTCCTCGGCATGGCCACACAGGCACTGCTGCGGGCCGACGTCACGGTCCTGCAGCCTATAGGCAGCCACATGGTGCTGCAGCGCGACAAACCGATCCCGGTCCGCGGCACGGCGGCCCGCGACGAGGAGGTGACCGTCGAATTCTCCGGCCAGACGCAATCCGTCCGGGCGGGGGACAAGGGAGCCTGAACCGTCACGCTCGCCCCGCCCGCCGTCTCGAAAGAGCCGGCGACGCTCGTGGCCCGTGGCTCCGGCGGCAGTTCGGTTCAGATCGAGGACATTCTCGTGGGCGATGTCTGGTTCGGTTCGGGCCAGTCGAACATGGCGTTGACCATCGACGGCGTCGAGTCCGAAGACAAGGATCCGGAGCGTCGAGACAAGGTGCTTGCTGCGATCGTGGCGGGCACGCACCCCATGGTGCGGCTCCATCGCGGCAACAGAGGCTGGGCCATCTCCGGGCCCGACGTCAATCGTAGGTTCTCGTCCGTCATGCTCTCGTTCGGCGTCGCGCTCCAGCGCGAGCTCGACGTGCCGGTCGGCATCACCGTTCGCGCCAAGATCGCAAACGCGGTGACCTCATTCCTGTCGCGGCAGCCGTTCGAGTCGGCCCCCGCCTGCCGCGCGGCGAGCGAGAGCGCCGCCAACTCGCCCGCGGCAGCCCGCGAACGGGAGCAGCGCGACCGGCTGCTCGCCGCGTGGGAGGAAGCCGCGCGGAAGGCCCGTGCGGCCGGTGAAGCAGATCCTCCGCAGCTCAGACTGACGCGGGTGCCAGGCGACCTCGAGGGCCTGATGGGCGAGAGCGTGATCGGTCATCTCAACTGCATGGCCATCCGCGGCGTTCTCTGGGATCAGGGGGAGAGCGGCAGCGGCCTCGCCTGGTCGACCAGTACACGATCATGGGCGCCCTGATCCGCGGCTGGCGCAGCGACCTCGGACAGGGAGAGTTTCCCTTTCTCTGCATCCAGAATCCGAACGGCGGCGGCTGCGCCTGGGATCCGGCCGATCCGGTCACCCGCTACGCAGCGGTCTTCGCCCCGCTCCCGAAGCATGTGCCGGCGAGCGCCCGCGGGGCTTTCAACATCCGCCGCGCGGATCATCTGCGGCTGCGAGAGTATCCGAACACGTTCCTCGTCACGTCCACCGACCTCGGCGGCGGCACCGATCCGACCGACAAATCGAGCTACGGTGCCCGGGCCGCGCGGGTAGCCCTCGGCGGGGTGTACGGCCGGCCCGTCGAGATTTACGGACCGGTCTACGATTCGCACTCGATCGAACGGGGCTCGGTGCGGGTGGCCTTCACGCACATCGGCAAAGGACTCGCGTTCCGGCACGGCGAGTCGCTGCAGGGCTTTGCACTCGCCGCAGCGGACAGGATATTCCACTGGGCGGATGCCGTGATCGACGGCGACACGGTGGTCGTTTCCTCCGCGAAAGTACCCGAGCCCGTCGCCGTCCGCTACGCCTGGGCAGGGGTTTTTCCCTGGGCCAATCTCTTCAACAAGGACGGCCTTCCCGCCCTCTTCTTCCGCACCGACGACTGGCCAGAGAAAGAGTGAGGCAGGGTGTGCGCCCTCCTGGACCGCGCCTCCGCGCTCGGCCTGCCAGCCATCGGCATAGTCCCGCAGATAGACATCCTCATACTTCACGGTCCGCCAGAGTCGTTCGACAAACACGTTGTCGAGCGCTCGGCCGCGACCGGCGGTTCAACAGTGGCGGCCCGCGTGGGCGGCGACCGCGGCGACGGCCGGCGCATGGGCGGGACCGCGGGCGACGAACGTCAGCGTCCGGGACGTCGGCGACTCGATCGTGATCGTCACGTCGAGCCGGTCGTCGGGCAGCGCCGCCGCGATCCGCTCCGGCCACTCGACACAGGCCACGTCCGCGGCGGCGACCGCGTCATCCCAGCCGGTCTCGTGCAGTTCGCCGGGGTCGGCAAGCCGATACATGTCGGCATGCAGGAGGCGGCCGTGCGGACCGTCGTGCAAGTGGATCAATCCAAAGGTCGGGCTGATGACGGTGGTGGGATCGTTGCCCAGGGCCGCCGCCAGCGCCTTGACGAACGTCGTCTTGCCCGCGCCCAGATCGCCGTTCAGGGCGAGGAACGCATGGCCGGGGAGCGCGGCGACGAGGGCGTGAGCGAGCGGCCCGAGAGCCGTCTCGTCGGCAACGCCGATCGTGCTCGTCGTCTCGGCCGGCGGCCTCGGCATGCACTCGTCACCCGTCGAAGGCATGGACGAATCCGCTCGGTTCGAGGGGCGTCTGCGTGCCATCCGCCCGGCGAACGGCCAGGCCGCTGCCGGCGACGACCGTGCCGACGATGGTCAGGGGCAGGTCGAGCGCTGCCGTTTTGGCCGCCGCCACGAGCCGGGCCGCCTCGGCAGCCGGCAGCGTCAGGAGCAACTCGAAATCCTCGCCGTCGCCGAGCGCATGGTCGAGCGGCGTGCGGCCGTCGCCGGGCAGGCCGCTCATCCGCACCGCATCGGCGTGGATCGGCACCGCGGCCGCATCGAGGACGGCACCGGTGCCGCTGGCCGCCATCATCCGCGCGAGGTCGAGCGCCAGGCCGTCGCTGACGTCGATGGCCGCGTGGACCGTGAACCGCTCCGCGATCGCACACGCCTCCCGGCACCGCGGCGTGACGGCCAGATGCCGGCCGAGCAGGCTGCCGCCGCAGGCGCCGCTGACGACGATCGCATCGCCGGGCCGGGCGCGGTCCCGCCGCCAGGCCCGGCCGGGCGCGACGCTGCCGATGGCGGTCACGCTGATGACGAGCGGCCCGTCCCAGGCATTCGTGTCCCCCCCGGCGATCGTCACGCCGTGGGCCGCGGCCAGTGCGGCAATCCCCTCGTGGAGCGCCCGACCGATCGCATCCCCGCCCTGCCGCGGCAGCGTTACGGCGACGAACGCCGCCTCGGGCCTGGCCGCCATGGCGGCGAGATCGCTGAGGCTCACGGCCAGGGCCTTGTGGCCGACGGCCTCAGGCGGGCAGTCGGGGCCGAGGATGAAGTCCACGCCTTCGCTGAGCATGTCGACGGTGACGACGGTGCGGCGCATGGCGGGCGGCCGCAGCACGGCGGCATCGTCGCCGGGGGGCACCTCGAGCCGGGGATCGGCGGGAATGCGGCCCAGCAGCCAGGAGACGAACTCTGTTTCCATGGCGGGGATTGTCGCCGCCGACGCGGCCCAGGGGAAGGTCCAGATGACCGACGTGGGCCGCACCGGGAGGGGTTGTTCGTGAGAGAGACTGTGCGCACGGGGGAGCGACTGCATGGACAAGCATCTGGATGACGTGCGATTCGCAGGCGGCGGGGCTGGAGGGTTCATGCTTCCGGATGCCGACACGGAAGACGTGTCGATAGATCGCCGGCCGCCAACGGCGGCGACCTCGTCATCGTCGCGGCCAGCGGCTCGGGGACGTCGGATAGTGTGTTCAACCCGCCGCGATTCGGCCTTGAAATCGTCGCTGCTGGCGTCGAAACTGGCAGAATATCGATCAATCCGCAATTCGAGCGGATCACGTCGGCACCCCTCGGTGGTGAGCATAGTACCTGCAAATCGACGCTTCCCCGGCTCCTCGTCGAACTGCCCCGACCAGCCGCGGCGCCGCCGCCAGCGTTTCCCTGAGCCCCGCTCTCCGTATCTTCTGAGCCCGCCGCTCGAGACCGTCTTCATGGATGCCGCTGCCGCCCCACCCCGCCGCCCCCGACATCGCTGGCTCGTGCCAATCCTGCAGGTGCTTTTGGTTCTGCTCGCCGGAGCCGCCGCCTGGTTCGCTGCCGTGCGGATCTACGGCCCACTCAACGCTTCGCCGCCGCTGAGTGAATACGAGTGCCGCATGCCCGATGGCTCGATCCTGAAGATCGAGGCCCTGACGACCGGGGCGAAACCCACGTTTTCTTACACCCCACCCGCCGACGACCTGCGGGCCCGGCTCTTCGGTTCACAGCCGCAGGTCCTCACCGGCAACTCTTCCACCCCCCAGCAGATCGTCGTCTGGATGTCGCGGCGGGATGCCCGCACCGGTGCGCCGCTCGACTTCGACTGGTGGGCGGAGAACGTGGTCGTCGATGCGGCCGGCACCGAAGTGTCGGATGCCGATGCGGAATACCCTGCACTGACGTGCTTTTCACCCAACGGCTCCTCGACACGATGTGGCCCACCACCGCTGCTGGCCGATCACGCCAGCGAACGGAACTGGCTCCTCAGCAGTCGGCATCCCGCCTTTCGTCCCCGGGGCGCACGGCTCGAGTTGAACGTCAAAAACACCGCCGGCGACGTGGTCGCCTCGTTCGACGTGCCCCACCCCGCGCCGACGCCGTTTCCCGAGTGGACGGCCGAACCACTGCCGCAGACGTTCACCGCGGGCGACCTCACCGTGACCGTGACCGGCATCCGCACCGGCGTGGATGGCGGCACGTACTGGGCCCGGCCCGACGCGGAGTTTCGCTGGCAGGGCAGGCCGACGACCGACTGGGAGGTGTCCGCGGTCCGGTTTGAATCGCCTCTCGGCACGACGGTGAGCTCGGAGCCGACGAACCTGCTGCGCTCCGGCACGGCTGCCGCCCGGGCGACGTCCGAGGATTCATCCCTCCTCCGCGAGCGCGTGTGGCGGATGTCGCTGATCTGCGTTCGCAATGAGGAGGCGCCGTTCACCGCCGACGAGCGGGGCCGGCTGGCGGGCGTGACCATTCCGGCGGCGCATGCAGGCCGTGACGTCGAACACTCACTGGCCGCCGGCGACTGCGAACTGCAACTCGTCGCAGCCGGCGGCTCGGGGACGTCAACTGTTACGTTGCCTGCACCTCGATTCGGAATCCTGCCCGGTAGTTCGACGTTTGGCATGGGCCCCTTCGATCAACACGCCTCCGTGAAGGTCACTGCGTCGTCTTCGGGCGGTGTCGAGCGGGTCTCCTTCTCATCGCCGGTTCCCTGGCTGCTCATCGACCGCGCCGGCGTCGCGGCCGACAAGGCGGTCAGCGTCCGCATCCACGACGACCAGGGCCGCCTCGTCCCCACGCACGAAGAGAAGCCGTGGGACCTTTCCCGCGACCTTTTCGTCCTGTTCTTCCGACCGGAGCCCGACGCGACGTCGCTCATGCTCTACGCCACGGCCCAAAAGCCGGTCGTGTTCGAGGCCCTCGTCGAACTGCCCCGACCGGCTGCCCCGTCGCCGACGGCGCCGGGCAAGCAGTCGGCTACGCACCCGGCCTCGGCTCCGTGACGCACTCGGCGGCAGCCGCCGCTTCAGCCACGAGTGCTCGGGCACCGAGAAGCCGGTCGGAGGCACGCGCAGGAGCCGGGTCGCTTTGCCTGCACCGCAAGACGAACCATGCCGCAAAAGGAGATGGCGGCACAGTCCCCCGGCGACGAGCATGCCTCCGACCGGCGGCCTCCCTGCCAGCAGCCGCGGTGATCGCTTCTTGCACCCCGTGCCGAAAAGGTTTTCGGCACGGCGCGGCCGGGCCGGCCGGACCTCAGCGGCGGACCGTGTCGGAGACGATGTGGCCGAAGAGCGTCTCGCGGCCGCGGAGCACGTAGAACTTGATCGGGTTGAGGTGCTCCTCCTCCGCCTTGTCGAGGATGTAGCTCACGTTCTCGGTGGTGATCGTCTCCCAGATGTGCAGGCCGACGAGGATGTCCCCCTCGCGGATCCCCTGCTCGCCGGCCGGCCCGCCGGGGCGGACCTCGATGACGAGCATCCCGCCCCGATACCGCGACTGCATCTTCTGCACCTTCGCCGCCGCCAGCGGTTGAAGCCGGATGCCGAAATCCCGCCAGCACCGCTCCTCGACCGAGCCCTGGTCACGCTTCATGGCCGCCAGCGGCAGCTCGAGCCGCTCCTCGGCCCCGGCCCGGAGCACGGTCACGGACACGCTGTCGCCGGCCTTGCGTCCGAGCAGGGCTCGCTCGATATCGAGCTGACGGACGACCGGCGTGTCGGCAACCCGAGTGATCAGATCGCCCGCCTTCATGCCCACCGTGGCCGCCGGACTTTCCCGGTGCACCACCTCGACCACCGCCCCACGCCGGCCGTCGGGCCGGGCCACGATCCCGTGCCAGGTGCGATCGACCCGCTCCACCGACAGGAGTTTCGTCACCACCTCGAGGACGTCGTCGATCGGGATCGCGAAACCGATCCCCTGGGCGCCGGCCCGGACGGCGACGTTGATGCCGATCACCTGCCCGTCGGCGTTGAGCAGCGGGCCGCCGGAGTTGCCCGGGTTGATGCTGGCGTCGGTCTGGATCAAGTCGTCATACCGCTGCGTCCGGCTCACCTCGACGCTGCGATGCAAGGCCGAGATGATCCCGCGGGTCACTGTGTGCTCGTAGCCGTACGCGTTGCCGAGGGCGAGCACGTCCTCGCCGATCATCAGGTCGGAGGACGTGCCGATCGTGACCACCGGCAGCGGGCCGTCGGCGGCGAGCTTGATCACGGCCAGATCGGTCCGCGGATCGTGCGACACGAGCGTCGCCGCCAGCGTCTTCCCCGAGGACAGGGTGACCTCGATCCGACGCACCCCTTCGACGACGTGGAAGTTGGTTACGACGTAGCCGCGGGCGTCGATCACGACTCCCGTGCCCATCCCGTTGACACGCTTCAGCTCGCCGTTCTCCTCGCCCGGTGCCCCGACCAGCTTCTGGCCGTGGATGTTGACGACGGCGTCACGCTGCGACTCGATGGCGCGGACGATCGCCGACCGCCGGGCCTCCGACGCGGTCACGGGGCGGCCGGCCGCGGCCGCGATGATCGCGACGGCCAACGGCAGAACGATCCACGAGCACCGCATGTCGGCCTGGCTCCCCCGGGCGGCGGCGCACCGGGCCCCGCCGGTACGCCGCACGAAAGGGGGAATCGGCCCACGCCCGTACCGCGATTCAGCCCGGATTGACCAGGCCGGCACGGTCTGCCCAGTTTCCGGCCGGTTTTCCCGACCGTCCGACCGTGCCGATCAGGCAAGTTCGGGAAGTCGGTCAGCGGCCGTCGTCGTCACGGCCGAGCCCGGTGAGGACCGGCAGGAACTGGATCAGGAGAAAAACCACCATCACCGCCAGGACCGCGACCGGCCACGCTCCGATGAGCTGCCGCAGAAAAGCCCGCTGCGGCTCCTGGTCGTCGTTCTTCAACTGGCTGGCGACCACGCCGAGCAACGCCGCCAGAAGAAGGACGACCAGCGCGCCGAGCACGATGCCGCAGCCGGCCGAGGCCATCGTGCCCTTGAACGTGCCGATCTCGGAAAACTCCTCCCGGTGCAGATCGATCGCCCGGCCCCTGCGGAGGCTTCGCGGCACCGTCTCGGCAAGCTCGATCGCCCGCGCAGCATCCGCCCAGGCCGCCGGCGGGAGGGCGTCTTCCGCCCGCTGCGGGCCGGCCTCGGCCCCCGTGCCGACGGCTGCGTGAACGACGTCCACCAGGGCGGCGGCCCGATCAAACGCCATCCGGTGCTCGTCACCGCCGTCGCCACGCCACGTCCAAGGCTCATCCGCCGCGTCCGGAATCCAGACCACGATCGTGCCCGCCGCGTGCTGGAGAGTGATCGTGAGTCCCGGCCGGGAGCGGCCCGTCACCTGCCAGCGCACGGGCATCTGCCCGCTGCCGGTGAGCCCGACCGCGAGCGTCGGCCAGGCGGCGTCGGGGTCGCCATCGGCGAGCGTCGAGAGCCGGGCCGGATCCCCCGCCAATACGCGAACGAGGTCCGCGTCGCGGGCCAACTGGGCGAGCACCTGATCGCGGCTTCGATCCGCCATGCCGCGCACCAGCGTCAGCGACTCAGGACCGCCCAGACCGGCGACTCCGGCCCGGCCCGCTTCGATGACGCCGCGCAGCCGGGCGATGAACGGGTGCAACCGGTCGACGAGCGCCGGCACGAGCCGGGCGCCGGTGTCGCGCCGGATCATGTCGAGCTCGTACGCCCAGAGCATGGACAGTTCGGCCGGCTGGGCGACGAGCAGCGTGCGGCCGGCCTGGACGAGCGTCCGCACACCCTCGGCGCGGGCCGGGGTCCAGCCGGCCGCGGCCACGAGCACGACGTCGCACGACTGGTCGTCGAGCAGAGCCTGCCACGACGCCTGCCGACGCGTCACCGGCAGCGGGAAATCGTCCGGGACGTCGCAGGCGATCGCGATCCGGTCGCCGGCGGCCCGGGCCGCGATCGCGACCGCGGCGACCTGGTCATCGAAGCCGAGCAGGCCGAACGTGAGGCGGGGAGCGGGAGTCATGCGTTCGCGTGTCACCACTGGCGGATCGCCTCCGGCCCGGCGGCCGTGGCGGCTGTTGTCGAGGCCCGAAGAATGGTAGGAATGGTACAGGATTCCGACCGGGAGGCCGACGATTTCATGCTGCTGCGAGCGGAGGTGATCGCGATCGGCGACGAGCTGACCACGGGGCAGCGGCTCGACACGAACAGCCGCTGGCTGTCGGCGGAACTGGCGTTGATGGGCGTCCCCGTGGCCTTCCACACGACAGCCCCCGACACGCTCGAGGCGGGCATCGAGGCCTTTCGCATCGCCTCCGGCCGGGCCGACTTCGTGATCGCAACGGGCGGCCTCGGCCCCACGGCCGACGATCTGACTCGCGACGTCCTCGCGGCCCTCGTCGGCGGGCCGCTCGAACTCGACGCCGCCGCCCTGGTGGCCGTCGAATCCCGGTTCGCCCGGCGCGGCGTGCCGATGCCGGAGAGCAACCGGCGGCAGGCGTTGTTTCCCCGCGGCAGCCGCATCATCCCCAATCCCGACGGCACCGCGCCGGGAATCGACGTCGATGTTCCGGGCCCCGGCCGGGTGAGCCGCATCTTCGCCCTGCCGGGCGTGCCGGCGGAGATGCGGTCGATGTGGCAGGCCAGCGTCCTGCCCGCGCTGCTCGCCGCCCTGCCGGAGCGGGGCACGATCGTGCAGCGCCGGATCAAGTGCTACGGAGCCGGTGAAAGCGCGATCGAAGCCATGCTTCCCGACCTCGTGCGGCGCGGCCGCGATCCGCTCGTGGGCATCACCGCACACGAGGCGACGATCACGCTGCGGATCGCCGCCCGGGGACGGGACGAGGCTGACTGCCGGTCGCGGATCGCGGCCACCGAGGCGACGATCCGCGACTGCCTCGGTCCGCTCGTGTTCGGCGTCGAGGACGACGAGGTCGAGGACGCGGCGCTGCGGGCGGTCGCCGGCACCGGGCGTTCGCTGGCGGTAGCGGAGGTCGGAACGGCCGGCCGGGTCGCCGCCCTGTTCGCCGCGGCGCAGTCCCGGCTGCCCGCCGCCGCTGTCGCTCACGGTTTTCGCGGCGGCATCGTCCTTGCGGCAGGACAGCCGCGGCCGACGGTTCTGGATGCGGTTCCGGGCTCTCCTGGAGAACGCGGTCCGGAAGCGGGGTTCGACGCCGCAGTCATCGCCGCCCGGGTGCGCGCGGCGTTCGCCGCCGACCTCGGGCTGGTCGTCGGTCCGACGCGATCGGGGCCCGAGGGCCGCAGGGCGATCGACATCGCGCTGGCATCGGCCAGCGGTGTGGAACGCGCGGAGCATGTCCTCGGCGGCGGCCCCGACATCGTCCTCGCCCGGGCGGCGAAGGCGGCTGTCGATGCCGTGCGGATCGCGATCGCCGCCGGGAAGCCGGAGGCATGCGGACGATGAGCGACAGGCATGCAGCGGGCCTGAAAATCGCCGACCTGCGGACCGTCGCCCTGTTTCTCGGGTTCGTGACGGTCGTCGGCCTGCTCGCCTGGCCGTCCCTCGCCGGCCGAATCCAGTACGCCAAGACCCGCGGCGAACTCGCTGCGATTCGCGACGCCGCCAAGGCGGCGGAGTTGACGAGCGTCGGCAAGTTGTTCACGACCCTCGCCCGGGTCATCGGCCCGGCGGTGGTCAACGTCACGGGCAAGCGGCACGTGACGACGATCGCCGACGAGATCGCCGCCCTTCGTGGCCTGGCTCCGGCCGGGGCGACGAGCGAGTCGGTCGGCTCGGGAGTCGTCGTCGCCGCCGACGGAGTGATCGTCACCAACTATCACGTCGTCGCCAACCGTGACCAGATCGAGGTGACGCTCGCCGACGGCCGCACCTTCACGGCGGAACTCGTCGGCGCCGACGCCGCCACCGACCTGGCCGTGCTGCGGATCGAGGCCCGCCGGCTTCCGACGGCCGAGTGGGGCGACAGCGACAAGGTCGAGGTCGGGGAGATGGCCTGGGCGATCGGCAACCCGTTCGGCCTCGACCGAACGCTGACCTACGGCATCGTCAGCGCGGTCGGCCGGCGTGGCGTCCTGGAGAGCCCCTATCAGGAGTTCCTCCAGACCGACGCATCGATCAATCCGGGCAACTCCGGCGGGCCGCTGGTCGACGTCCACGGCCGCGTGATCGGCATCACGACGGCGATCGTCGGCAAGGACTACAGCGGCATCGGCTTCGCGATCCCGAGCAACACCGCGCGGCAGGTGGCGGAGGCGATCCTCGTGGGCGGTCATCTGGAGCGCGGCTACCTCGGCCTCTCGCTCCGCCCCACGCCCCCGGCGCTGCCGGGCGTGCTCGTCGCGGCGGTCGAGCCGATGTCACCGGCCGCCGGAGCGGGGATCGAGCCGGGAGACGTGATCCTCCGCTTTGACGGCGAGGAGATCGCGGAGCCGGCCACGCTCGTGCTGCTTCTCACGCGGCGCACGATCGGAGCGAAACTGCCGGTGGAACTCGAACGCGACGGCCGTCGGCTGTCGATCAGCGTCGAGGTCGGACGCCGGCCGCGCGAGGCGCGCTGAACACTCGGGGGCCCCGGCCCGCGACGCTTCCCACGCGTCACCTACTTCCGGACGAAGGCCTGCGGGTCGGTGAGCACGAACAGGTGGCCGTGGTCGCTGGTCACGATCACCGCCGCGTCGTCCCAGGCCTGCCGGGCCTCGAGCCACTCCACCACCGCCCGAAACGCCGCGTCCCCGCTGTGCACCGCGCCGATGCAGGTGTCGATGTTGTTGGCATGGGCGGCCCAGTCGACGTCGCCGGCTTCGACCATCAGCCAGAACTGGCCCCGTGCCACGAGCACGTCGAGCGCGGCGGTCGTCATCTCGGCGAGGGTCGGGTTCTCCTCGAGGTCGGCGGCCGTGTAGCGGATGGCACCGCCATATTTTTTTCGCAGCCTGTCGGCGGCAGGGTCGGCGACCGGCCCGCCGGCGGGATTGAAGTCGCCGTCGGCGGTGCGGAAGGGCAGATGGCCTTCGCGGGCCCCGAAGAAGCCGAACAGCCGCTGGCCGCGGGCCGTCGCGTCGCGGGCGGCCGCGGCGAGGACGTCGGCGCCGCGTCGCCCCGGCGTCCGCTCCGCCACGACGTAGCGGCCGCCGCGGGAGGCGTCGATCGCAGCCCGCGTCGAATCGGCGACGTACTTGTTTCCCGGCTCGAAGTTCATCCCCTGGTCGCGGTCCTCGAGCGGATCACCCGCGACGCCCCAGCCGCCCCCGACGACGACGTCGAGGCCCGGCAGGGCCGCGTCGCGATGCGCGATCGACGGCACGCCGAGCATGTCGCGGGCGATGTCCTGGTAGTCGTCCCGGGAGACGTTGTTGGCATACGTGCAGGCGGGCGTGGCGTGCGACACCGGCACGCTCGACACCGCGCCCACGGCAAAGCCGCGGGCCTGGAGCCGGCGGGCAATCGGCTCGAACTGTTCCCCCTGCGGGCCGACGTTGATCGCGTCGTTGTAGGTCTTGCGGCCGCTGCACAGCGCGGTCGCCGAGGCCGCGGAATCGGTGACGGCATGCGGGCAGTCGCGATCGCGGCCGGTCAGGTAGCGTAGATCGCGCCGTGGGTCCCAGGGCGTAACGCCACCGCGCGTCGCATCGTAGCCGCCAAGAGTCGTGCCCCCGGGGTTCTTCAGCGCCTGGGCATCGACGTCCACCTTCGTGCCGGCGTTCGCCGGGCTCGTCGCGCACATCCCAAAATCGGTGGCCACGCCGCGGTAGTCCTGGAACGCCAGCCCGGTGCCCCGGCCGGATGCGTACCCGACGCTGCCGCTGGCGGCGATCGCGGCCGTCCGCGTCAGGTCCCAGTCGAGACCGTCGAACACGATGAGGACGATGTATTTTTTCCCGGCATCGACGGCCATCTGCTGGAGCCTGGCGACATCGGTCTGGTCCATGTACTCGGCGTCGGCGGCAAGCGTCCGTTCGGGAAGCCGGCCATAGAGAGCGGTGAGCCGATCGGCGTCGCGGTAGACGCTTTTGTCGCGCGTTACCGCATCGAGGCCGATGCCGAACGTGTAGATGGGCACGAGACGGTTGGAGTGGTTCGACCACGCCGCGTAAACGTCGGGCTGGTCGCCCCAGTGCCCCCATGGAGCACGGCCCAGCGTCTCCGCCTCGACCTGCATGCCCCGCACGCGGTCGGCCCGCAGGCGTTCGCCGTCGGCCGCGGCCGACGGCGGCTCGGGGACGCCGGCCGGCTCGCTGCCGCACACCGCGGCAGTCCCTGCCGTGCCGCCCCAGGCCGCCACGATGAAGGCGACGTGCAACGTCTGCGGAAACCGGAACATGCACGATCTTCTGCCCATGTCGGCAAGCATACTACTGGGAGCAGGTTCTTGTTGACACTCATCGTCGCTGAATCCGTGAGGGGTTGCCCATGCCCTGAGAGGCGGCGTTGCTGGCAAGTGAAGGAGGGTACCGATCCGCCATGCGCCGGATTGGTCTGCCGAAAACGCAGCCAGCATCGAGTGCACCAAGGCCCGGAGGGCCGAAGTGAACGCCCGACGAGCGGGGCATGGGCAACGCTGAACCGCCGGAGCGTTCTGTCGACTATTGGAAGCTCCCGGTAGTAACCGCCGCCGCGGTTCGCTCGCATGTTGACGCGCCGTGCGGAAAAAGGCCCCGGCGATCGCCGAGTTTCGCAAGGCCTTGGAGATCGACCCGAATCTGCACGGGGTGCAGGAGTGGATCGAGTTCGTCCTCAGACAGGCTCCGGTCATGCCACCGTGATGGGCCGTTCGCGTTCATCTCCAGAACTGGTAGTGGCGGGCCGCCTCCACGTCTGCCATTTTCCCCGGCAGCCGCTGCCCACGAATTGGCCAGAAAACGCTCGGCAGTCCCGGTTCCAGGCCCACTCGCAGCGCCGCAGGCAGCGGCGCAGGAGTTGCTGCTGATACAGTAGCCCTGGTTCCAGTCCCAGTCCCCGGAAGTCGCCCGTGGCCGACGATCTTCTGCGCCGTGACGTCCGCTTTCTCGCCGACATGCTCGGCGCGGTGATCCGCGACTCCGAGGGGGAGGCGGCCGTCGCCCTTGTCGAGGAGATCCGCAGCCTGTCCCGCGACCGGCGGGCTGGAAAGCACGAGGCGGAGCCGACACTCGCCGCCCGGATCGCGTCCCTCGACGAGGGGCAGGCCCGGCTCGTCACGCGGGCCCTCAGCGTGTTCTTCGACCTCGTCAACATCGCCGAGGACCGGCAGCGGGTCCGGGTGCTGCGCGACCGGGAGCGGCTCGGTCATCCGCAACCGCCCGGCGAATCGCTCGCCGCCGGCATCCAGGAACTCGCCGGCCTCGGCCGCTCCGCCACCGAGGTCCAGGGCTGGCTCGACCGACTCCACGTCGAACTCGTGTTCACGGCCCATCCAAGCGAGGCCAAGCGGCGGTCGATCCGCGCGAAACTCCGGCGGATGCGGCGCGGCCTGCGGGAACTCGATCGCGATGACCTCTTGCCCCGGGAGCGGGCCGAGCAGGAGGCGGCCCTGCGCAGCGAACTGGCCATCCTCTGGCGGACCGAGTTCCTCCGGCCGACCCGCCCGACGGTCGCCGACGAGGTCGAGCGCGGCCTGTCGATCGTGCCGCGTCTCTGGGAGGCCGTCCCCCGCGTGCATGCCGCGCTGCGAACGGCACTCGCCCGCCATTATCCGGGCGTCTCGTTCCGCGTGCCTCCGTTCCTCACCTTCGGCTCGTGGATGGGGGGCGACCGTGACGGCAATCCATTCGTCACCGCGGAGGTCACCGCCGCCACGCTCGTCCGCCTCCGCGCGGCGGCGATCGACCGTCACGTCGAGTGGTGCCACCGGCTCCACGACCTGCTGACGGTGTCGCGAACCGCGCTGCCCGGAGGCGACGCCCTCGAGACGCGGCTGGCGGCGCTGGCCGCCGACTGGCCCGATCTGGCCGCAGCCCTCCAACCGCTCGCCCCCCACGAAATCTGCCGGCGCTGGATCCGCATGATCCGCTTCCGGCTGGAGCGGGCCCGCGCGACCGACCTCGACGCCCCGCCCCTCGTTGGCGGCTACCGCGCCAGCGCGGACTTGGAGGCCGACGTCGCGGCGCTCGTCGACTGCCTGGAAGGCGCCGGACTCGCCGCCGAGGAATCGCCTCCGCGGCAGTGGCTCGACCTGGTCCGCACGTTCGGCCTCCACATGAGCCGGCTCGACGTCCGCCAGGATGCCCGCGTCTACCGGGAGATCATGGCAGAAATCCTCGCCGCTGCCGGAATCGTCCCGAGCGCGGATGCCGGGCGGGCCCTCGCCGACGAGACGTTCGCCACATTGCTCGCCGGCACGCTCGACCACGCGGCCGAGATTCCCTCCGCCGGTCTCGGCGACCTCGCCGTCGACACGCTGCGGCTGTTCGCGGTGCTGCACCGCGCGGCGGCCCGCTTCGGCCCGGAGTGCCTCGGCGGCGCGATCGTGAGCCTGACCCGCTGCCCCGCCGACGTGCTCGCCGTCCTCTGGCTGTGGCGGCATGCGCGGGGCCTGGCCGCGGCCCGCAGCGAGCCGCTCGCCGACCAGGACGTCGCCGTCGTACCGCTGTTCGAGAAGATCCACGACCTCGATCAGGCCCACGCGACGCTCGCTGCAATCCTCGACGAGCCGCGGTACCGGGCCCACCTCGCCGGCCGCGGCGACCGGCAGCTCGTCATGGTCGGCTACTCCGACAGCACCAAGGACGGCGGCTACCTCGCCGCCTGCGTCGGCCTGCAGACGGCGCAGGAGCGGCTCCACCGGGCCGCGGCCGCCCGCGGCGTGGCGCTGACCTTCTTTCACGGCCGCGGCGGCTCGCTCGGCCGCGGCGGCGGCCCGGCCGCCCGCGGCATCCTCTCGCTCCCCGCCGAGACGCTCGACGGATCGCTGCGGCTCACCGAACAAGGGGAAGTGCTGGCCGAGCGGTACGACGACGCCGAGATCGCCCGTCGACACCTGGAGCAGGTCACGTGGGCGACGCTCATGGCATCCAGCGTCCGGCGCACGGAGCCGAGCCTGGAGTGGCTCGCGATTGTCGATCGCATGGCGGAGCGGTCGTACGCCGTTTACCGCGAACTCGTCGATCAGCCCGGCTTCATCGGCTACTTCTCCCAGACCACGCCGATCGAGGAGATCGAGAACCTGCCGATCGGCTCCCGTCCGTCACGGCGACGCGGGGAGCGCACGCTCGACGACCTGCGGGCGATCCCCTGGGTGTTCGCATGGACGCAGAGCCGGTGCATGATCCCCGCCTGGTACGGACTCGGCACGGCGCTCGTGGAGGTCAAATACGAAGACCGTGCCGGCTGGCAGGCGATCTGCGGGATGTATCGCGGCTGGCCGTTCTTCCAGGCGACGATCGACAACGCGACGCTGGCCCTGGCCAAGGCCGACATGTACGTGGCCCATCGCTACGCGGAACTGGCCGAGGACGATGACGCCCGGCGGCGGATCTGGCAGCGGATCGCCGCCGAGCGGGATCGGACGCGGCAGGCGATCCTCGACATCGTCGGCGGCGGTGAACTGCTGGCGACGACCCCCTGGTTCCAGCGTTCGATCGAGGCCCGCAATCCGTCGATCGATCCGCTCAACCTCGTGCAGATCGAGTTCATGCGTCGGCGGCGGGCGGCCGTCGGCGCCGGCGGCGACGCTTTCCGCGACCTGCTCCGGCTCTGCGTCCAGGGCATCGCCGCCGGCATGCGGACCACCGGCTGAACCACTGCCCTCCGCCAGATCACGCCCCGCCACGAACCACCGCCACGCCCGGAGCGACTTGCATGAATCCAGCCGACCTCGCCGTCAAGCGGCTCGGTCCCTGCCGCCTCGACTCGCCGCTGCGGCCGGTCGTCGAGTCGCGGACGACGACATCGTCGTACGTCGCGGAGGACGACCGCGTGCTGTTCCACGACACCGCCCGGCTGGTGGCGGAGAGCGGCTGCACCGCCGCCGACCTGCCCGGCTTCGAGCCCGCCGGCCCGCGAAGGTCGATCTTCTTCGATCCCGCCAAGACACGCGTCGGCATCGTCACCTGCGGCGGCCTCTGTCCGGGGATCAACGACGTCATCCGCGGGCTGGTGATGGAGCTGCGGTTCCACTACGGCGTGCGGCTTATCTACGGCTTTCGCAACGGCTACCAAGGATTCATCGCCCGCTACGGGCACGACGTCCTCGACCTGTCGCCGGAAATCGTCAGCAACATCGACGAGGATGGCGGCACGATCCTCGGCAGTTCCCGCGGCGGCCAGGATCCGGCCGCGATCGTGGACTGCCTGGAGCGCATGAACGTCAACATCCTGTTCGTCATCGGCGGCGACGGCACGCTCCGCGGTGCGATGCAGGTGGCGGCCGCGGTCGCGGCCCGCGACGGCAAGATCGCCGTCGTCGGCGTGCCGAAGACGATCGACAACGACATTCCTTTCATCGACCAGTCGTTCGGCTTCCAGACGGCGTTCGGCGAGGCGGCCAAATCGATCCGGGCGGCGCACGTCGAGGCCAAGGCCGCCCCCAACGGCGTCGGCCTCGTCAAGCTGATGGGCCGCCACTCGGGCTTCATCGCCTGCTACGCCGCCCTCGCCGAGCCCGATGCCAACTACGTTCTCATCCCCGAGGTGTCGTTCGCACTCGACGGCCCCGCCGGCCTGCTCGATCACCTCCTCGCCCGCGTCCGGCGCAGCCGCCACGCCGTGATCGTGGTGGCAGAAGGGGCCGGTCAGGACCTGATGGCGGAGACGACGACGGGGGTGGATGCCTCGGGCAACCGGCGGCTGCACGACATCGGCCTGTTCCTCAGGCAGCGGATCGGCGACCACTTCGCGGCGGCCGGTGAGGAGCTGAACCTCAAGTACATCGACCCCAGCTATGCGATCCGCAGCGTGCCGGCAAATCCCTACGACAGCGTCTACTGCCTGCGACTGGCGCAGAACGCGGTCCACGCGGCGATGGCCGGACGGACGGAGATGGTGGTCGGCCGCTGGCATGGCCGGTTCGTGCACATCCCGATGGCCCTGGCGGTGAGTCGGCGAAACCAGGTCGCTCCCGAAGGAGACCTCTGGCTCGCGGTCCTCGAAGCCACGGGGCAGCCGCGGTTGGCAGCGAACTGACGGGCACCGGCCGTCATGCTCCCGGGGCCGTCATCCCGCGGCGGCAGCCACGCGGCACCGAACCGCACTCCCGGCTCACAACTCACCCTTCACGGCCAGGTCGTGGAAGTAGTGGCCGACTTTCTTCTGGTTCTTCAGCAGCCAGTCGATCGAGGGCTCGTTCCGCATCGCCTTGCCGATCGCCTTGGACGTCGCCTCACGGTGCGTGCGAAACAGCACCTCGTGGTCGATCTTCGTCTTCGGATCGGCGGCGGCCGGATCGAGCCACACCGCCACGATGATCCCGATGTCGTTGACCTTCGCCTTGGGGATGTGCCCTTCACGGACGGCGTCGAGCACGCCGTTGGCGATCGCCGCCTGGACCGTACCCATGAGGATGTTGGTGTAGCGGGCGTTGGGGGCGGTGTACTTGCTGACCATCAGCGTCGCCGGCCTGACTTGCACGTCGCTGTTGAGGATCGCCCAGACCCGCGTGTGCCCCTTCACCTGGTCACCGATCAGGTTGGCGATCGCATAGCCGACGGGGCCGTCGAGTTCGCCGATCACCACCTCCGGTTCCGCGGCGCTCCAGGCCTCGTCCGCCTCGACCAGCGCCTCGCCCGTCCGCATCACGATCTTCTTCGCCATCGTCGGCTCTCCGGTGTCTCTGTGGACGCTCGCGATCGATCCCGAAGCCTACTGCGGGCCTTCTTGAATCCGCACCGGGCCGACCGCTGGCTTGGGCGGCGGCATGACGCCCGGCGTGGGGGGCGTCGCCGGCTTGTTGGCGGCGGAGTTTCCCGGCGCCGAATCCTCTCCCGGTCGTTCCTGGACCCGCACGAGCAGCATCTGCTCGACCTTGCCGCCGTCGCGGTGGACGAGGATCGTCGTCTGCTGCTGCGTGAGGTTGCTCAGGCCCGCCTCGTACAGCGGAGTCTTCTTGTCACCGAGCGTCCAGGCCGCCCGCTGCGTCTTCTTGTCGACCTTGCCCGTCACGTTCTGCGTCGAGTCGGAGACCGCGTCGTAATACGAGCCACGCAGCAACCCGTCCTTGTCGATCGCCAGGCTGAGGAAGGTGCCGGGGTTCGTCTCCTCGGAGCGGGCGACCGCGAAAATGCCGAGCGGCCGCCATTGATCGTCGGCGGCGATCTTCGTGTCCGGTCCCCCCTGGGCGGCGATCGCCGCCGCCTGGTCGGCGTACTCCTGCGGCGACCCCACGACCGTGCCGGCGACGCTCACGCCCTCGTCCTGGTAGCAGACGGTCGTGCCATAGTCGTAGGCGACGGGTGCCGAACCGTAGCCGCCCCAGGAGGCGAGTTCTCCCCATGCCAGGCCGGTCAGCAGGCCCGCCCCCATGCCCCAGCCGAAACCGCCGTACCAACCGCCCGGCCACCAGGCATTGAAGTGGGCTCCGTACCAGCCCCGCCCGCCGTACCAGCCGCCGTTGTAAAAGTTGTTGCGGATCGCGTCCCCCCGGTTGACGAGCGTGTTCCGCGAGTAGGGCCTGACACCCTCCCGCCCCAGGGCGCCGCCCTGCCCTGCGATCCGCTGAAAGTCGGCCCGCGACAGGTGGCCGTCGCCGGCGAAGTGCCCCGGGCCAAAGCCGCCGCCGTCCAGACGTCCACCGCCGTCGAGGGCACCGCCTCCGTCGAGGCCGCGCAGTCCTTCCGCGCCGCGGGCCCCGCCGAAGTCGCGACCGCCCGCTTCGCGCGGACCGAAGTCGCGGCCCCCCTCCATGCCGCGGCCGCCGCCGAAGTCACCGCGGCCGCCAGCGAAATCTCCCCGTCCGCCGCCGAAATCACCGCCGCGACCGCCGCCAGAAAATCCTCCCATGTGACCGCCCCCGCCTCCACCGTGGCCGCCGGCGTGCCCCCCACCGCCGCCATGCCCCAGCGCGGCTGCCGGCACGACGAGTTGCACGGCGATCCCGAGAAGCGCCGCCACCGTGGCCACGCGCGTGCTCCCACCCGACTTGGTCATGCTTCGAGTCTCCTCATGCCTGGGCTGGTAAAGTCCATTCGGTCCGGGGCAGGGCCGGTCGTCGCTCGTCGATCAGCGGATTTTGCGGAAGTGAAGGGCTGCGCCATCGGGCACTGCCAGGCCGTCGACGCTCCGGTCGATCGCCTGCAGCGTGAAGCGGCCTTCGCCGGCCGGGGCGATGACCCGCTCCCAACGGGCGACGCTCCCGCCGACGGCGGCCGATGGCGTGCCGATCATCGCCTGGTTGAGCGTCGTGCCTTCGGTCTCCAGCACGCCCTCGGCCCGGGCGCCGGTCGAATCGAACGTCCAGGAGCGGACCGTTCCCGAGGCCCGGTCGGCATGCACGATCTCGAGCGTCTCGATCGGCGTGCCGGACTTGGGTCGGACCTTCGTCCGGCCGATGATGGCATAGCCGCCGAGAGCCCGTTCGAAGGTCGTCTCCACGCTCGTCCCGGCACGCGGATCTGCGGCCTGCCAGGTGCCGAGGATCCAGTCGAGGTCGTCCAATGCGGCCGCGTGACTCGGGGCCACGATCGACTCCGCAAGCCGCCAGCCGCCGTCGTCGAGGACCCGCAGCGACACGAATCGCGACTCGACCGGCTTCTCGCCCGGCTTCCGCGTGAACCGCATCACGCCACTGACGCGGGCCAGCGAAGTCGCCATCAGGTCGATGTCGGTGACCGAGATTTCCAGCGCCGCCTGGGGATGCCGGTCCAGCCAGCCGCGGATTGAGGCCATGATTCGCTCGCGGCCCGAGACCCGACTGCCCCCCTCGACCAGTTCCGCATGCGCCGTCCACTGGGCGGCAAGCGTCTTGAAGTCGCGTTCGTTGAACGCCCGCGCGTAGGCCGCCGCCTCCGCCCTGGCGGCCACGACCGCCGGACTTTCAGACTGCTTGGGTGGATCGTCCGCCCGGCCCGTGCCGGCAGCCAGGATGACCGCCGACACCACCGCGAGTCGCCCCACCGCACCATGCATGCGTCTCATCGAAAGGTTCCTCATTCGGCGGCCGGCGACGACCGTCATGCAGTCGACGCCCACTCAGCAACCACATCTCGAAGTCCTTCAGCATAGACGACGTCGCCGTTCCCTGCACCGCGGCGGTCGGCGGCAGAGCGCGCCCCGCACCTGCCGCCGCTCGAACCCCCCTCGCCGGAAGGGTTCCGCGGATGGCGAATCTGTCGCCTCCGCGGCCGCGTCGCCGGGGCCACGATTTTTTTTCGCTCTCCGCCGATGACTCGACGTGTGGGCCGGTGCGACGACATGGAGGCATGAGAAAGCATGCGCAGATTCATCGTTGCGGCTCTCGGTCTGGCCGCATTGCTCCCCGGCAGCGCCGAAGCCGCCGGCAGCGGATTCGATCCGCGGGTGGTGATGATGGGCGAGGCCCGCGAGCAGTTGAAGGCCACGCCCATCGAGGCGCGTCCCTACCGGCCGCTGCACGTCTACGGCAACACCGTCCGCCGGCGACATTCGCGCGGCACGGCACAGCCGCAGTCGACGCGGACGGCCCGCTGATCGGCGGCGGCCGAGAATCCCGGCCCCCGCTTTTTGCCGCGAAAAACGGCGTTGCCCAGTCGCGGTGGTTGTGCCATTCTCCGCCACGGCGACCGGCCGCGGAGCCGGTGGTGATCGTGATCCCGCTCCCTCCAAGAGTTTTTTCATGCGCACGTTGATCCTTCTCGGGCTCGTGGCCGGCGGCCTCGTCGCCGCCGGTGCCATCCACTTCACCGTCTCGCAGCAGGGCAACCAGATCGACATCTCGATCGACAAACAGAGGGTCGAGGCCGTCGCCGAGGGCGTACTTCGCGAGGGACAGTCGATCCTGGAGAAGGCCCGCACCGCGAGCCCGACGACCCCGCAGGTCCGCTGACGGTCTCAGTCAAGCCGCCTGGTCGTGAGTGCCGCCACCTCGGCGGCATTCAACGGTCGGACCTTGGTGAGCCCGTGCACCACGTACTCCGAGCCGCTCTCGGCCTCGATGCAGAGGCGGCGCGTCCGGAGTACCCGGCCGGCACAAAACACCGTCCCGTCATCGACCCGAAACCACGTGCCGGCGGCGAGCTGCTCGGCCCTGATGATCCCCGGATCGAGCGGGTCGTAGCGGGCGAGGGTAAGCGCCAGGTCGCGGTCGCTGCACGTCGCGGCCGCGGGCCGCAGCATCGTCCGGGCCAGTGCCGCCTCGACGTCGGCAGGCAGCAGCCCGCGGCCCACCACCGGCGCCAGCATCTCCGCGAACGCCGCTTTCCACTCCGCACCGTGCGGCATGATCCGCCGCCGCCCGAGATGGTGCCGCTCCCAGGCCGCGGCATGCGCGATCTCATGCACGAGCGTCGTCAGGAAGGCGTACGGATTGAGATCGTCGTTGATCGAGATCCGGTGCGTCCGCCAGCCGCGGCCCGGCGGACGGTGATCGCCGAGTTTCGTCCGCCGCGGCCGGGTGACGCGGACGTGAACCGAAAACCTGCCGAGCAGGTCGGCCACGTGCGGCTCGGTGCCCGGTGGCAGTCTGGATGAGAGGGGAGCGTGCACGACGAGGGCGAGCCGGCGGCCGGGAAGCGGGACGACGGGCGGACGGTAGCACGCCCTTCATCCGGGCGGCAAGTCGGTCGTGGTGGCGGCCGGGCCGGCGGCACGCCCGCGGCCGCCCGACTCCCGGCCCGCCCGGCGGTTGCACGGTCGCGAGCCTGAATCATGCTAGCTCTGATCGGGCCGGTCGCTGCCGCCGGCCACTTTCCCGCACGAACGTTCGTCATGCAGACGGTCTTCATCACCGGCGCGACCGGCTTCATCGGCAGCCACGTCGTCGATTGGTACCGGGACCGCGGACACGTGGTCCGCTGCCTCGTGCGTTCGGCGGACCAGGCACCACAACTGCGTCGGGCCGGCGTGGAATTGGTGGCGGGCACGCTCGAAGACGTCGCCGCCTGGTCGGCGGCCCTCGCCGGCTGCGGCACGGTGATCAACGCTGGGGGCGCCGTCGCCGCGCGGCGGCGCGGCGATCTGGCCGCGGTCAACGGCAGAGCCCTCGGGAACCTCGCCGAAGCATGCAGCCGCATCGAGACCCCGCCGGCGCTCGTGCACATCTCGTCGCTCGCCGCCGCCGGCCCGGCCCCGGGCCCCGCGCCGGCCGACGAATCGTTGCCGCCCGCGCCGATCTCGCGATACGGCACCAGCAAACTGGCCGGGGAACGGGAACTGCGGCTCCGGGCGGCGCGACTGCCGATCACGATCGTGCGGCCCGGCGTCGTGTTCGGAGACCGCGATCCCCGACTGGCGGCGGTCTTCCAGTCGATCGACCGCTTCCGACTTCATGTGCGGATGGGCTTCCACGACGCGCCGCTGTCGCTCGTTCACGTCGCCGACCTCGTCCCCTTGCTGGCTGCGGCCGCGGCCGCCGGCGAGCGGCTGGCGGCGGCAGGTCCGGCACTCGCCGGCCAGGGCATCTACAACGCCTGCGACGACCGCGAGCATCCCACCTACGGCGACGTGGGCCGCAAGATCGCCGCCGCCCTCGGCCGGAGCGTGCTCGTCATGCCGCTGCCACTGACGCTGGCCTGGCCGGCGAGCCTGGCAATACAACTGTTTTGGAACGCCTGCGGCCAGCCAAGCATCGTCTCACCCGACAAGCTTCGCGAGGCGACGGCGGGAAGTTGGGCGGCGACGGCGGCGAAGGCCCGGCGTGGGCTCGGGTTTGCGGCCGCCGCCACGCTCGACGAGCGGCTGCGCGAGACGGCCGCCTGGCTACGGGCCAACGGCCATATTTCGCGTTGACTCGACGCGGATGAAATGCAGGCGCACTGCGACGTCTCGACTGATTGCGGCCGCGCTGCTCGTCTGGATGCCGCATGCCGTGATCCGCGGCATGCACGCAGCGGATTCCGCACAGCCCGGCCTGCGCGTGGCGTGCTCAACACCCGGCGACTCTGTCTTGCTCCCGTCGAAGCTGTTATCTCCGTGGGGCGTGAAGGCCGGTTCAGGCCGTCCAGTCAGGGGGCGGCTCGATCGTGTCGGCCGGCCGGCGGCCGGCATCGGCCCGGCCGGAACCGGCCAGTCGGCTCGGGGCGGCGAGCGTCATGTCGGCGTCGCAGGCGATCTGGCAGGAGAGCCGCAGACCCGGCGTGCCCGTCAGCCCCTTGGCCGCGAGCACGTCGCGTTCCGCCTTCGTCATCCGCTCGGGCTCACCCGCAGCGAACACCACCCGGCAGGTCGTACAGCGGGCCACGCCGCCGCACGCGTGCAGCTGGTCGATGCCGCACTCGTCCACGAGAGCATTCACCAGCCGCTTGCCGGCCGGCACCTCGAACGTTCCTGCTCCCTCCACGGTCACCTTCGGCATTGCGTCTCTCCTCGCTGCTGTGTTCTTGCGGGTCGTCGGTCTTGCGGGTCTTCGGTCACTTGGAATCCAGGTTGGCCTCGAGATCCTCCGCCTTCACTGTCGAGGCGACGCCTTCGGCCGGCACCTCGAGCCCGCTCGTCCAGACGAGCGCATTGAGCATCAGTCGGCGGAATTCGTCGTTGGCCCAGTTGCGGTGGAAGTGGGCACCGGTGCAGCCGAAGCCGCGGCCGCCGTCCGGCCGCTCGTAGGCCCAGGCCAGCACCTCCCGCGCTCCCTTCCCCTTGGCCGCTCGGACCGTGGGATTGTTGCTGTGGTGGCCGTCGGGCCGCTCGCGGGTGGAATCGGGGGGCACGGCGGTCAGGATCGGCGTCACGCCGGCGGCCGGCTCGCGAAACCGCATGTTGTAGTACCACTCGTCCTGCGTCTCGAACGGCTTCACGCCGCGGACGATCGGGTGCCCGGAGGCGAGTTCGGCCTTCTCCAGTTTCCAGTGCGGGTTCACCGACCAGTTGGGCTCGAAGTAGCCCCCCATCCAGTCGAGGAACTCCGGGCCACCCTTTTCCTTCGGCACCTCGACGGCGTAGTGCAGGCAGGCGATGCCGACGCCGCGCTTGGCGAGGGCGTCGATCTGGCCGAGCCGGTTGCTCTTGAGCACGGGATGGCCGGCCCCGCCGTCGGCGAAGAAGAAGACCGCATCAGCGTTGTCGAAGGCGGTCGGATCTGCGGGCCAGCCGCCGTCGTAGACCGCGGCGACGATCGGCAGGCCGGAGGCGTCGAGCCATTTCTTCAGCAGCAAGGCCCCCGCCCGAAACTCGTGCTCCCCTTTGCCGTGGCTTGGCTTGCCGGCAACGAGCGCGATCTTCTTGCGGCCGTCGGACAGCTTGAGCCGCTTGAGGCGGATCTCCTTGACCTCGACTTTCATGGGCGGTCCCTGGTGCACCTGGAGGGCGAGCACGCCCTCCAGGGCCCGCTTCGCGACCTGCTCGTCGGTGGTCTCCGACATCAACTGCCCGTTGATGAAGTGGGAGAGCTTGTTGCCCGTGGCGATGACGGTCACATCGTTCCAGTCGTCGAGTTTGACGAACTTCTGCAGGTCGGCCGCCGTGCCGATCGCCGTGCCCTGCTGTTTGTTTCCATCGGCGTCGACCGTGACCCGCTGGCCGCGTTCGGTGAGGATGCCGCGGCCCTTCTCCTCGTAGAGAATTCCGGAATAACGCCTGCCGGACTCGAAGTCGGCCTGGTAGCCGGAGACGACGAAGCCGCCGCGGTCCTTGCTCCGATACTGCACGCCGCTGTTGCCGCCGGTGAGCCGATAGCGGAGGCGGAGTTCGAAGTCGTCGACGAGTCCCTGCCGCCAGATCAGGAACGTGTTCCCCTTGGTCGGATTGTCGGCCGTGGTCTCGCCGACGATCGTGCCGTCCTTGACCGACCAGAATTCCGGCTTCCCCTCCCAGCCGGCCAGCGACGCGCCGTCGAACAGCGACACGAAGCCCTGCTCATCGACGGCCGCGGCGGCAGTGGAGGCAGCGGCAGGATCAGCGGCGCGGCCCTCTATCGGGCCGGTCAGGGCGACGACGAAAGCGAACGCGACCAGCACTCGACGGATCGTCCGGCACGTCATGGCAGAAACCTCCGCAACGCGGTGAAGGGACACGAGAAGCGAAGAGTATGCCACGGCGTCGGCCCGGCGAGAAGCGGCCCGGGCCGCCGAGCCCGTCGAGCAGGAGAAGACGTTCGGGAAGGATTTCGTCCACGAGGCCCGGCTCGACTACCACCCCGAGCATGATGGAGTTGACATCTGACGTCGCTGCATCCGTGAGGGATTGTCCATGCCCCGAGAGGCGGCGTTGCTGGCACGTGAAGGAGGGCACCGATCCGCCGTGCGGCGGATCGGTCCGCCGAAACCGCAGCCAGCATCGGGTGAACAAAGGCCCGGAAGGCCGAAGTGAACGTCCGACGAACAGGGCATGGGCAACCCCGAATCGCCGGAGCGGACCATCAACCATTGGATGCTCCCGGTAGTATCTGCTCTCCCTGCCCCCTGGCTCCGACGGCGGCGGCAACCCGGCCGATGCGTTGCGGCTCAAGCCGGTGGCCGTGTGGGCGGTCCCCGGCACCAAGGGCCAGGCCGTGCCGCTCCGGGCGTCGGAGGCGATGGTCGATGCCCTCAAGGCCGCCAGGTGGCGGAGAGCTTCAGCCCCACATCGTCGTTTCCTTCGACGGCATCGGAGCCCGCCGGCAGCGGACCGCCGTCGTCCTCGCCATCGGGCCCGACCGAGTACACCACCCAGCCGGTGTCCGAGCGCCTGGCGACGAGAGCGGCGTCGGCCGTGAAGGGGTCGCGGGGCAGGACGCGGATCGTGTCGGGGACGAGCGCAGTGGGAAGCGTGCCGCCCGCCAGCCGCGCTCGCGTCGCCGCCACGAGCACGCCGGCTGCGGCGTGCAGCGCCTCCGCCTTGAGTTGCGACTTGATCACGGATCCCAGGGGCGATGCGACGATCATGGTAAAGACCCCGGCCCGACGCGACCGAAGCTCGTCCTCGATCCCGGCGGTTTGTTTCCCGATCGCGGCGGAGGATTTCGCAGTGGTCCGCGACAGGGCGGCAACCACGGCCTGGTAGCGGTGGAGGATGCTCCGGTAGTTCGTGATGTCGGCCGGCAGCAGGAAGCAGCGGTAGAGGAGCGAGAGCGGCTCGTCGAACGGCCGCTCCGTCGGTTCCGCGGAGAGCCCGCGCAGAGCGGCCAACGTCGACGTTTCCCGCGTGCCATCCGCCAGGCCCGCGAGCGTGGCCAGACCGAGGGCCTCCTCACCGAGAAAGGCCCGCTGGAACGTCATCGGCGGTCCCACAATTTCGCGCACGGGACCAGCGTCGAGGCGCGGCAGGTCGTCCCGCTCGAGCCGCGGCAGCACGTCCGCCAGCGTCTGGATCGCGACCGCGTCGAGCGCGCGGCCCACGAGACCGCTCACGAGAAGCGGCTCGCCCGCGACGTGCATTCCCAGCCGGTGGATGTGCACGACGTCGGCGAGCGCCTCGGCACCGTCGCCGTCGGCGGCCGCCGTGCGGGCGGCGAGCATGAGCAGAAGCGACGCCTGCCGCATCTCACGGATTTCGGGAAGTTGCATGTCGATCGAGAGCCGCGACCAGTCGCGGTCGAAGCGACACCCCGGCTTGTCGGCCGCCCGCCGGAGCAGATCGAGCGTGGCGACGTGCCGCGCGAGGATCGCCGCCACCTGGGGAGTCTCCGCATCGGTCATGAGGGATGTCCAGAAGGCCGACTGCGGCGCGTCCAGTGACGTGTCGGCGGCGATCGCCGCGAAGGCACGCTGGTAGAGCGGGGCCGCGTCGTCGTCCGGAGCCGGCGCCGGCGGCAACGCCGCCGCCACGATCTCGGCCGCCTCGATCCGCAGCCTGCGGCCCTCTGCCGCCACGTCGCTGTCGATGATCAGCAGGATGCCCGCCGCCACGGCCTTGGCGAGCACACACATCGCCGCCAGGCCCCCGAGCGGCCAGGCCGCGGCGGCGGGAGTGGCCCGGGGGGCGAGCCCCGCGATCACGATCCACGCGCCGCCGATGGCCGCGGCGAGCAGGGAGGTGAACGTCGCCGCAAACCAGTTCGTCTCGAAGCCCAGGACCGCGAAACCGCCCGTGATCAACACCAACGGTGCGAGTGCCAGCGGCGGGGCGATCAGGGCCGCGGCCAGGAGAATCCAGCGAAGCCAGCCGGGCCGCGTGCGGGCCGCCGCGGCGGTGAACGCAGCCGACCAGAGCAGGCAGGCCGCCACGATGGCGATGAAAAAGGAAAGTTGCCCCATGGTCGATGCGTCTCGACGAAGCCGCGAACCTCGGGCCGCAGTGTATCCGCCGGGAAGGCGTCCGCTGTGCTGGGAGGTAACCAAGCAGGCCCGGGCCCCGACCGGAAAAGAACTGGATGCATCCGCATTTCGTCGAGATTCTGAAGGCCTTTCGCGACGAGGGGTTTGAGCAGCTCGTCATCGGCGCCCAAGCACTGGCTGCACGTGGCGGTCTCAGAGCAGCGCGCTGGCGAGGTCGGCGAGCGCCGACCGCTCCCCCTTCTCCAGCGTGACGTGGGCATACAGCGGCTGCCCCGCCATCCGGTGGATCAGGTAGGAGAGGCCGTTCGACAGGGCGTCGAGATACGGCTGGTCGATCTGGGCGATGTCGCCGGTGAGCACGATCTTCGTCCCCTCCCCGGCCCGGGTGATGATCGTCTTCACCTCGTGCGGCGTGAGGTTCTGGGCCTCGTCGATGATGAAGAACATCCGTTGCAGGCTGCGGCCGCGGATGTAGGCCAGCGGCGAGATGACGAGCTTTTCCGATTCGCGCATGTCGTTGATCCGCTGGGCCGCCTGGGTGTCGTCGCCACACTGGTGGCGGATCACCGTCAGGTTGTCGTACAGCGGCTGCATGTAAGGATCGAGCTTATCGGCGATGTCGCCCGGGAGAAACCCGAGATCCCGGTTGGAGAGTGGCACGACCGGCCGGGCGAGCATGATCTGCCGATACCGCTGCCGACACTCGAGCGCCGCCGCGAGCGCGAGGAGCGTTTTTCCAGTCCCTGCCGTGCCGGCGAGCGTCACGAGCTTGATCGAGTCGTCGGTCAGGGCGCGGAGCGCGAACGACTGCTCGGCGTTCCGCGGCGTGATCCCGTAGCAGACGTGCTTCTCGATCCGCTGGAACGTGCCGTCGGCCTGGCGGAACGTCGCCAGCGCCGACTTGCTGCCGTTGCGCAGGACGAAGTTTTCATTGGCCCGCGGCGGCGGGTCGAGCGGCAGGTCGGCGACCGGCAGGCCACCGGTCTTGGCATACAGCCGGTCGATCGTGTCGCTCTCGAGGCCGTCCACGACCCGCTTGCCGGTGTACTGCCCCTCGAAGGCCTTGACCTTGTCGGATGTGTAGTCCTGGGCGCGGAGGCCGAGCGACTTGGCCTTCATCCGCAGGTTCGTGTCCTTGGTGACGAGGATCACCGCCCGGGGCGCGACCCGGCGCTCCATCGCCAGGGCGATCCGCAGGATCCGGTGATCGGGAGTGTCCTGGAGGAAGGCGTCGGCCAGCCGGCCGTCCGCCGCACCGCCGAGGACGACACGGATCGAGCCCAGCCCCGACCCCAGCGGGCTCCCCTGCTCCGAGAGCACGTCGCCGGTGAGGGCGTCGAGCCGGCGCAAAAACTCGCGGGCCTGAAAATGAATGTCCTCGTTGCCGCGCTTGAACTGGTCGAGTTCCTCGAGCACGGTGATCGGGATCGCGACGTCGTGTTCCTGGAAGTTGCGGATACAGCCGGAATCATGAAGAATCACGTTCGTGTCGAGAACGAAGAGTTTGGTGCCGGATTCGGTCATGATGCCTCCTGAAGTGCCGCCGTCCGCCGTTCCGTCACCCCCAGGCTCCCGGGCTCGTCGGCCGGGACGCGAAAATCGTAGCGGCGGCCCGCCGGTCACGGGATGCCAGTTCCCGGCCGCGGCCCGCTCGCGGCTCGCCCGCAGCAGCGGTTTCGCCGCTGCCGCCGGGCTGATCCTCACCGCCGCCGGCCTGGTGATGGCCTCCGGCTGCCGTCCCGTCGCCACGGCGGACACCGAAGCGGCGACACCGGCCCCGGCGTCGGCTCCTGCCGCGCCGCCGCCCCCGCCGGCCGCCGCGGCAGCGGCCACTCCTCCCCTGCCCTTCGACGTCGTCACGATCGGCGGCACGCCGGAGGCGATCGGCCGCGACCATGGCCGGCGGCTCGGCGCGCGGATCCGGATGCTGGAGGAACGCTACGTGCGGGCGATCTTCAGCGACGCCAGCCGTCACGCCGCCGGCCTCGTGGCCGCGGCCGGCTTCCGCCCGCTCTTGCGTCCCCACCACCGCGCGGAACTCGACGCGCTCGCCGAGGCCGCCGGCGTGCCCGCCGGACGGATGCTGCTGGCCAACTCGTTTCTCGACCTGCTGCCGAGCGTCGGCTGCGCGACGATCGCGCTGCCCGGTGCCGCGAGTGCCGACGGCGTCCCGCGGTTCGGCCGCAACCTCGACTTTCCGTCGCTCGACGTCGCCGCCGACCAGTCGCTCGTCGTCGTCGTCAGGCCGGAGGGCCGCCACGCCTTCGCCGCGGTCACCTGGCCGGGACTCGTCGGCGTCCTTTCTGGAATGAACGAGCACGGTTTGACGCTCGCCAACATGGAGGTCAAGCGGACGCCGCGGGTTCCCGCCGCGATGCCCTATGCGTTTCTCTATCGCGCGATCCTCGAAGAGTGCCGGACGGTCGACCAGGCGATCGCGCTGCTCGAAAGGGAGGGGCGGCAGACCGCCAACAACCTCATGCTCATGGACGCCGCCGGCGACCGGGCGCTCGTCGAGATCGCCCCGCAGGCGATCCGCGTCCGCCGGGCAAAAAACCAAGCACCGCTCGTGGCGACGAACCACCATCGCGAGGACGGCGGCGAGCCGGACGTCTGCACCCGCTACGACTGCCTGTCGGCCGACGCGGCCCGCGACTGGGGGCGGCTCGATCGCACGACCCTTGAAAACCTTCTCGCCCGCACGAGCCAAGGGGATCTCACCCTGCAATCGATGATCTTCGAGCCGGCCGACCGACGGCTCTTGCTCGCCGTGGGCAAGCGGGCCGCGGGCCGCGGATTCCACCTGCTCGACCTCGGCCCGCTCCTCGCCCCAGTATCACGAGAAAGCGGTTCGTAAGGCCATCGACGAGGTGAACCAATGGCGAAAGGCGACCGATACGTGAAGATTGTCGAGTGGTCGGACGAAGACAACTGCTTCATCGGCAGTTGTCCAGGGTTGTTCCATGGCGGGTGCCATGGCGACGATGCGACGCAGGTGTTCATCGAACTGTGTGGGATCGTGGAAGAGGCCATCGAGACGCTGGAGGCGGCCGGCAAGCCCTTGCCGCAGCCACTCTCACTGCATGAACTCGGGACCGCTTTGCAGCGAAGCGCGTGAGAATCCCCGCCGATGACGACGACACCGCCGCCGGCCCCGTGCCGGCGGGGGTCTATTATTTTTTCGCGATTCCCCGTTTCCACCGATCACCCACCATGCCTCACCGTGCCCACTCGTTCCTGGTCTCGTGCGGTCTCCTCGCGCTGACGTTGCTTGGCGGCGCGGCCGGCAGCGCCGCCGATCCCGCCCCCTACGCGCCCACGATCGCTCCCGCCTCCGGTGAGGCCGCCCGGGGCAGCGCGGCGATCGGCCTGCCCCCGGGTTTCAAGGCCGCGCTCGCCGCCGCCGAGCCGGATCTCGCCAACCCGGTCGCCTTCACGTTCGACGACCGCGGCCGGATCTTCGTCTGCGAAACCTTCCGCGCGGAAAAGGGCGTCGAGGACAACCGCCGGCATATGAACTGGCTGGCCGACGACCTCGCCGCCCGCTCGATCGAGGACCGGCTCGCCTTGATCAAGAAGCATGCCGGGGCGAACCTCGACCACTACACCCGCGAGCACGAACGGCTGCGCCGGCTCGTCGATGCCGACGGCGACGGCCGGTTCGAGACGTCCACCGTCTTCGCCGACGGCTTCAACGACATCCTCGACGGCATCGGCGCCGGCGTCCTCGTCCGTGACGGAGCCGTCTACTACACCTGCATCCCGCACCTCTGGCGGCTCCGCGACACGGACAACGACGGCCGGGCCGACGAGCGGACATCGCTGCATCAGGGCTTCGGCGTGAAATTCGCCTTCTTCGGCCACGACCTGCACGGCCTCTGCGCGGGCCCCGACGGCCGCATCTATTTCTCCATCGGCGACCGTGGGTTCAGCGTCCCGATCGGCGCCGACCGGCTCGTGCTCCCCGACCGCGGCGCGGTGCTGCGGTGCGAGACCGACGGCAGCGACCTGGAGGTGGTCCACGAGGGCCTGCGCAATCCCCAGGAACTCGCCTTCGACGACCTCGGCAACCTGTTCACCGGCGACAACAACAGCGACGCCGGCGACCAGGCCCGGTTCGTGCAGATCATCGAGGGTGCCGACAGCGGCTGGCGGATGCCCTTCCAGTATCTGCCCGACCGCGGGCCGTGGAGCCGGGAAAAGCTCTGGCATCCGGCCTTCAAGGGGCAGGCGGCCTCCGTCCTGCCACCACTGATTCATCTCCCTTCGGGTCCGTCCGGCCTGTGCTTCGATCCCGGTGTCGGCCTGCCGGCCGAGTTCGCCGGCCGGTTCTTCCTCTGCGACTTCCGCGGCGCGGCGCCGCGAAGCGGCGTCAACGCGATCACCGTCGCCCCACGCGGCGCCGGGTTCACAGTGAAAAAGATCGTCCCTTTCGCCCGGCAGGTGCTGGCGACCGACTGCCAGTTCGGCCCCGACGGCGATCTCTACGTCCTCGACTTCGTGGAGAGTTGGAACGGAGCCGGCAAGGGACGGATCCACCGCATCGAGCGGACCGATCGGACGCCCGCCGAAGAGCACGAACGCGACGCAACCCGCCGGCTGCTGACGACCGACATCGCGGCCCTGCCGGCTGCTGACCTGGTGCCCCTCCTCGGCCATCGCGACATGCGGGTCCGACTTGGCGGCCAGTTCGCCCTCGTTCGCCGCCCCGCCGACGCCCTGCCGCTCCTCGTGCAGACCGCCGCCGACGGCACACTGCCGCTGCATCCGCGGCTCCATGCCGTCTGGGGGCTCGCCCAGATCGGCCGCGGTGCAACGCCCGAGGCCGCCGCCGCGGCCGCCGCGATCATGAAACTCGCCACGAACATGACGAGCGAGCGCCGGTCGACCGCGAGCGAACTGCTCGCCCAGTGCTGCCGCGGCCTCGGTGACGTGCGGCATGCGGCCGCTGCTGCGGTGCTCACAGCCCGGTTGCGGGACGACTCGCCCCGGGTCCGGTTCTTCGCGGCCCAGGCCCTCGGCCGGATCGGTGACGCGGCCGCGATCCCGGCGCTCGTGGCCGTGCTGCGCGACGATGCCACGACGAGCCTGCGCGACGCCACGATCTGCGACCACGAACTCCGGCACACCGTGATCACGGCGCTGGCTCGCTGCGCGGGTCATCGCGGCATCGGCCTGGCTCCGGCGGCCGCGAATCGTGCCGAACGGCTCGAGCCGTTCCTCGCCGATCCGTCGGTGGACGTGCGGCTCGGCGTGGCGATCGCGCTGCGGCGACTGCGGAGTCCGCTCCTCGCCCGTTGCCTCGAAGATGCCGACCCGGCCGTGGTCCTCGAAGCCGCCCGCGGCATCCATGACGAGCCGATCGAAACGCTCGCTCCCGTGCTCGCCCGGGTCGCGGCCCGTTATCCGACCCTGGGCGGCGACCGGGGCACGGCGGCGGCCGACCGCCCCATGCCCGACGCCGACCCGCTCTGGCGCCGCGTGATCGCCGCCAACTACACCCGTGGCGGCGGTCCCGAGGCTGCCGCGGTGGCCCGGATCGCAGCCCTAGCCGACACGCCGGCAACGCTTCGCAAGGAGGCGCTCGACTGCCTGGAAACCTGGGCAGCGCCCAGCAACCGCGATCGCGTCCTCGGCTCCGTGCGGCAACTGCCGACCCGTGACAAGGCCCCGGTGGTCGCTGCGGTTCGGGAGGCGCTGCCGGCGCTGCTCCAGTCGGCCGGCACGCATCGTCCCGACGTCCTGCGGATCGCCGCCGCCTACGGATTCACCGACATCGGACCGTTGCTCGCGCAGGCCGTCTCCGACTCGTCCCTCGAGCCCGCGCGGCGGGTGGAGATGCTCGAGTCGCTGGCGGGCCTCGGCACGACGGATCTTGCCGCCGCGCTCGACGGCGCGATTGCCGACTCCGACGCCGTCGTCCGCGGCGGCGGCCTGCGCATGCTCGCCAGCGCCGCCCCGGACAGGTTCCTGCCGCTTGCGAAGACGGCGGTCGCAGGCCAGAGCCTCCCCGAACTCAAGGCCGCGATCGACGCACTGAAGCAGATCGACGGCGCCGAGGCGACGGCGCTCGTCACGGACGCGGTGGCCCGAATGGCGGCCGGCACGCTTCCCGCAGCCGCGCACCTCGAGGTGCTGGAGGCGGCCCGCGACCGCAAGGATGCGGCGCTCGATGCCCGGCTGGCCACGATCGCCGCGGTGCCGGGCGACAAGCTCGCCGCGTGGCGGGCGGCGGTGCACGGCGGCGATCCGGCCCGTGGCGAGGAGATCTTCTTTTTCAAGACGGAGGTCTCCTGCCGACGCTGCCATCGCATCGGCACACGCGGCAGCGACGTCGGCCCGGAACTCACCGGGCTGGCCAGGTCGCGGTCGCGGGAGTCGTTCCTGGAGTCGATCGTCGATCCCAATGCGGTCATCGCTCCCGGCTACGGCGCGGTGACGCTCGTCCTCGACGACGGCACCACCGTGTCCGGGACGCTGCGTGGCGAGGACGCCGACACGATCCAGCTTCTCCTCGCCGACGGCTCGCGGCGGGTGGTGCTCAAGTCGGCGGTCGAGGAGCAGGCGGCCGGACTCTCCGGCATGCCGGCCGACATCCGCGACAAGCTCACGCTTGGCGAACTCCGCGACCTCGTCGCCTACCTCGCCACCCTCGACTCACTCCCGCAGCCCGACGGCCACTGACCTGCACCTGCGGCCCGATAAAGGTGCCAGCCACCAAATCTGGGTAATTTGTCGCCTTGCCAGATTGGGTGGCCGGCACCGCTGGTGGCTTGGCGGCGGGCGAGGTCGCGTGTCATCGATTCGTGATCGGTGAACTCGGCTGCGGTTCCCGCGCGCCGGCGGGTGATCCTTGAACTTCTCAATACCGTGCCGCGGTCAGGGCAGGCAGGATCGCGGGCCGATTCGGCAGAAAGTCGGGCCAGATCGTGCTCGACCAGATTCGGACGGTTGAACGGTCGCGACTCGTCAATAACCTCAGCCGTATCGATGCCGCCACTACCCGGCTGGTGCAGAAAGTGCAGCAGAAAATGCTCGCCCGCTGAACTTGTTGAAGGCGGTCGGAAACGGCGGCGCGGGGACGTGGAAGGCCGAAGTGAACGACCGACGAGCGGGGCATGGGCAACCCCGAACCGTCGGAGCGTTCTGTCAACTATTGGGCGCTCTCGGGAGTAGTTGTGTTACTCGTTCAATCAAGTCCCACCAAGGAATCCGGGGGCGGCTTCCGGTCGCGCTGTAAGAATCTGACGGCGGAATCTGACGGCGGCGAGCATATTCGGGCGTCCCCCGCAGGGTTCGCAGCCGCGGTCCACCCCTGTCTTCGCTCCCCCTCACCCGCTACAGCCTCATCGCCCGGCTGCCGCGCGTCGCCGTCGCGCTGGAGGGAGCAGGATGCGGACCGTCGGCGACGTCGAGCCGCCGGCCGGCGCCGCCGCAGCGATCGTCAAGCCGCTCGTCGCGTTGAGCGACGACCCCGCCTTCGTCGGCCGCATCGGCACCTACGAGATCGCGGGCGTGCTCGGCCGGGGTGCGGCGGGCATCGTGCTCAAGGGATTTGATCGGGCGCTCAACCGGCATGTGGCCGTGAAACTGCTCGATCCGACGCTCGCTGGCCTGCCCGCCGCCCGGCAGCGGTTCGCCCGCGAGGCCCGGGCGATGGCGGCCATGTCGCACGAGCACGTCACGACCGTCTACGAGGTGAGCGAGCACGGCGGCCTGCCGTTTCTCGTCATGGAATACGTGGCGGGGGGCTCGCTGGAAAAGCGGCTCCGCGACCGGGGGCCGCTCGACACGCTCTCGATCGTACGGATCGGATTGCAGGCGGCGCAGACGCTCGCCGCGGCGCATCGGCAGGGGGTCGTGCATCGGCACGCCGCAGTACATGGCGCCCGAGCAGGTCCGCGCCGACGAGTGCGACGGGCAGAGCGACCTGTTCAGCCTCGGCGCGGTGATGTATGCCCTTGCCGTCGGGAAGCCGCCCTTTCGGGCCGACACGCTCTACGGCATGATGCAGCGAATCGTCCACGACGAGCCTCGCGGGATTCGCGCGACCAACCCGGCGATCCCCGACTGGCGCGAGGCGTTCATCCTCCGGCTGCACGCCAAGGACCGCCGCGATCGGTTCGCCTCGGCCGCCGAGGCGGCGGCGATCCTCGAGGCCGAGCTGATTCCGTTGCAGCATCCCGGCGCGATGGCCCCGCCGCCACGGGACTGGTGGATCCGGCCGCGTCAGGGCATCTTCACGCCGTGCCGGCCCCTGGCCGTCGCGGTTCCCGGGGCGTTCTTGATCGCGCAGCCGCCGGTGGCAGTTCCCGAGACTCTGCCACCGGGAGCAGTGCCGGCACCGCAAAGCATGCTTGGGCCATTTGCCACCGTGGCTACGCCGGAAATGGCCGCCGTCCAGTCCGCCTTGCAGGCCTACAAGGATGCGAAAGACGACGCCACACGCGAGGCGGTGCCTGCGGACGTCCGCAAGCACGTCGACAAGCAGTTCGCGGATCGCCGACTGGAACACGACCGGGAACTGGCCGACTTCGAGAGCCGCGTCGTCGATAGCCGTCAGGCAGGCGGCCCGCAGGCGGGTGGCCCCCGCGCCGCGACCGGCAGGGTATGCTGGCGTCGGTCTTGAAACCGGCGGTCGAGGTGCTCACATGGCAGTCGAACTCCGCGAGTTCTCCTGGGACAGGATGATCGAGGCCGTGCAAGCCGTCCGTGAGCGAGCCCTGCGAGCGACAGCAGCCCTGGAGCGGGCGGGGATTCCGTATGCCGTGGCCGGTGGCAACGCCGTGGCCGCCTGGGTGTCGCGGGTGGATCGGGCCGCCGTGCGGAACACGCAGGACGTGGACATCCTCGTCCGCCGTGCCGACTTCGCGGCCATCAAGGTGGCGCTCGAAGCGGTCGGGTTCGTTCATGCCACCGTGATGGACGTGACCTGCTTCATCGACGGCCCGCAGGGCAGCCCACGCGACGCGATCCATCTGCTGTTCGCCGGGGAAAAGGTCCGCGCGTCGTATCCGGTGCCCAGCGCCGACGTCTCCGAACGGGAGCGGGCCGACGACTACCATGTGGTGGCGCTCGAGGCCCTCGTACGGATGAAGCTCAATTCGTTCCGCGACAAGGACCGCACCCACCTTCGAGACATGATCTCCCTCGGTCTCGTCGATGCCTCGTGGCTGTCGCGGTGCATCCCGGAGCATGCCGACCGCCTCCGGCAACTGCTCGACGACCCGGACGGCTGAGCCAGCCCACGTGGCGGCCGCGAGGCACCAGGGTTCACTCCGCCGCTGGTGGGTTGCAGATCGCGGGCCCGCGGCCCTATCATTCCGATCCCGCGGCGGCTCGGTTCGGCCGTTCTCTTCCGCCTCCCCCCCGTCCCTGAAAGGGCCCGCGATGACCACCCGTCGCCAGTTCGTGCAGAGCCTGCCCGCCTTCGCCGTGACCGCCAGCGTGCTCGACGGTGACGCCGCCCCCGCGGCTCCCGCCGCCGGCGTGGCCGCCGCGGGGCCGGTCAATGCCAAGGTCAAGCCGCCGTCTGAGTTCACCAAGGCCGTGCTCCGCAAGGCCCGGGAGGCCCTGCCGTTCGCCGACACCCGCGACTTCGACGAGCAGCGCAAGGGGCTCGTCGCCCCGATGAAGGAGCTGACGATCAAGGACGCCGCCGGCAACGTCGTCTGGGACATGACGCGGTTCCAGTTCCTTGACCAGAAGGAGGAGTTCGACACCGTCCACCCGTCCATGCACCGCATCGGCCAGCTCAACAACAACTACGGCCTCTACGAGGTCGTGCCCGGCATCTACCAGGTCCGCGGCTTCGACCTCGCCCAGACGACCTTCGTCCGTGGCAAGAGCGGCTGGATCGTCTTCGACTGCCTGGTCACGGCCGAGGCCATGCGGGCTGCCTGGAAGCTGTTCCAGGAGCACAAGGGGGAAGGCCTGCCCGTCACGGCCGTCGTCTACTCCCACTCCCACGGCGACCACTGGGGGGGCGTCCGGGGTGTCGTCGACGAGGCCGACGTCCGCTCCGGCAAGGTGCAGATCATCGCTCCCCGTGCCTTCATGGAGTTTTCGATCTCGGAAAACGTCTTCGCCGGCAACGCGATGAACCGGCGGCTGTTCTACCAGTATGGCGTGCTCCTGCCGGTCGGCCCCCGCGGCTACGTGACGCAGGGGCTCGGGCACGCGATCTCGCGCGGCACGTCGGGCCTGATCGCACCGACCCGCGTCGTCGACAAGGACATCGAGGAGTTCGAGGTCGATGGCGTGCGGATGATCTTCCAGAACACACCCAACACCGAGGCGCCCTCGGAGATGAACACCTACATCCCGTCCTTCAAGGCGCTGTGGATCGCGGAGAACGTCTGCGCGACGCTCCACAACATCTACACGCTCCGCGGGGCCCTGGTCCGCGACGCCCTCAACTGGTCGAAGTACATCAACGAGGCGCTCTATCGGTTCGGCCAGGAGGCGGTCGTGATGTTCGGCGCCCACCATTGGCCGCGCTGGGGCAACGACCGGGTGCAGGAAATCCTCCGGGGCCAGCGGGACCTGTACGCCCACTTCAACAACCAGGTTCTGCATCTGGCCAACCAGGGCGTGACTGTCAACCAGATCCACAACGTCTACGAGCTGCCGAAGAGCCTCCAGCAGCGCTGGGACTGCCGCGGCTACCACGGCTCGGTGCCGCACAACGCCCGGGCGGTCGTCAACCGCTACCTCGGCTACTGGGACTGCAATCCGGCCACGCTCATCCCGCTCTCCCCCGGGGATTCCGCCCCGCTGTACGTGGAGATGATGGGTGGGGCCGAGAAGATCCTCGCCCGGGCGCGGCAGCTCCACGACAAGGGTGACTACCTGCTCGCCTCCGAGATACTCGACAAGCTCGTGCACGCTGAGCCCGCGAACCGCGCGGCCAAGGACCTGCTCGCCGACGTCTTCGAGCAGATCGGCTACCAGCAGGAGAATCCCGGCCTGCGGAACAGCTTCCTCGCGGGCGCCTACGAGCTCCGCGAGGGCGTGCCCGAGGGGTCCTCGCCGAAGTCGAGCGGTCCGGACGTGATCCGGGCGATGAGCACGGAACTGTTCCTCGATTTCCTCGGCATCCGCATGGACAGCCGCAAGGCAGAGGGGCTGCGGTTCACGATGAACCTGATCACGCCCGATACCGGCGAGAAGTTCGTGGTCGAGCTCGAGAACGCCACGCTCACGAACCTGCCCGGCTTCCTCGCCGCCAAGCCGGACCTCACCCTGACGATCAACCGCAAGAATCTCGAGCAGACGATGATCGGGGCACGGACGCTCGAGGCGCAGATTAAGGACGGCACGGCCAAGGTCGAGGGGAACGTCTCGATCCTCGCCACGCTCGCGGCCACGATGGTGGACTTCGACCCGCGGTTCGAGATCCTCCCCGGCACGCGGCGGAAGGAGCCGATTCCCCACGCCGACGCCTACGAGGCCGTGCCCGGCAGGTCGATCCCCGAGTGACGCGGCCCTGTCAGAAGCCCACGAAACCACCGAACATGCCGATCGGAATCAGTGGCTGCCGTCTCTGAACGTCAGCAAAGGGGGGCGAGCCGCCCCCCTGGCGATAGGGAGAATGCGCCGGCGCCGATCTGGGTCGGGCCGCAGCCGCCTGGGATGCGGATGCCGTCGCCCGTCGGCCGGCTGAAGCGCGTTCGGCAAGCACGGCCTGCCGCGCTTCGACCCCCTGCTGCCTCTGCTGGAGCGTGGACCGCAGCGCATCGACGCGCTGGATTTGCTGCGCGAGCTGGGCGGCGTTCATGTCCAGAAGGTTGGGGATCTTGCGCAGCTCCGCGGCGCGCCGCGCGTCAGACATGGCAGACAGATAACTGCCGAGCCAGGCCTTGGCATCGCGAGCTTCCGGTGAGTCGAGAAGTTCGAGCTTGGCACCGAGCGATTCGAGAAGGTACTCGATCTCGTAGGAGGACATCGCGGCGACGCGGCCGTTGAATTGCGACTTGATCCGGCGGACTTCAGCCGGGGAGTAGATCGTCTGCGTCGTGAGCCAGGTGCCGAACTCGGCGATGGTGCGTTGCCACCGCGGGCCATGCATGATGTCGGACTTCCTGGCGAGATCGCCGTCGTCGTCGTCGGCCTCGAGCGTGTACTCGTCGGCCCTGACCTCACCGACAGGCCGCGTTGTGCCGACCGGCCCCGCCACCGCGACGGCGACGCAGAGCGATGCAGCGACGCCGCGAGCCCGCCGGACGAGGCGGTCCGCAGCGGGGCGAGCCGGGAACCAGGACTGTTGGAACGATGTCATTTCGTGCCACCTTTCGGCTTGCGAACCCAGGTCGCATGCACGGGCATGCGATCGTCGGCCGCGAATGGGTCGCGCATTGTCCGCCACTGGCAACGATCCTTGCCGTCGTAGGTGTAGATGTGGACGGCCGTCGACTGGGTGCCGTCGGCCTGGACCGATGTCCCTCTGGCGATCCAAGACGTCCCGTCCCGGAACCATGTGGCCTCGGTACGGGTGCCGTCGGTCGAGAAACTCCACGAACGGACGCGACCGACGAGCGGATCCCAACCGATCCTTTGCTGCACGTCGACCGTCACGGGTTCGGCGGCCGGCAACGTCAGGCGGACGTCCCGGACCAGAAACATCCGCCCAGCGTCCCAGCGAACCGACATTTCCATCGCCGGCACCGCGTCCTTGGCGGCGCCCTTCTCCGGAACGAGCGACCAATCACCGACCATCCAATCGAGATCGTCGAGCGCGTCGGCCTCGGCGGCGGGCGGTCGCTCCGCCTCGCGGATTCCGGCCAACTTCCATTCGCCTCCCTGTTTCACCCAGATGGCGGAGAACCAGCCCTCGATGGGGATCGTCGTGCCGGGCACGACGACGTCCACCGAGCCATCCTCGATCGCGACATCGGGGGTGATGAGTCGCAGCCGCGTTTCGCCGACCCGGATCTCCGGCCTCGGCCCGCCGGCAGCGACCGTCACGTCGGCCGCCGAAAACAGGTTGCCCCATCCATCGACGACATCGCCGTCGACGCTCCACGCACGGCGGATGCCCGCCGCGTCATTCTTGGCAAGCGACTCACGATACGCAGCAGAGGCGGCGCGTATCGCGACCACTTCGGCCTCCGCCTGCTGCTTGGTCGCGCCGGGTGCACTGGGTCCATCCGCGGCACGCACCGCCAGTGTGGCGAGGCCGAAGCCTACGACGAGCATGGCTGACACGAAGCCGCGCACCGGCGCGGAAGCCTTGAACTGCCACAAACCTGTCTTCTCGGTGAGCATCGGTTCATCCCGAAGTGAGCCGGGGCGGAAAGCGAACGGCATCATGCTACAAGCGGTTCAGCCGAAAGGAAATCTCGCCCCGCCGGACCGTGTCTCTCCACGGTTCTTCGCCGGCCGCCGTCCCAACCAGGTCGCGTCACGTACCTGTTCGTCGCGTGCATGCCGGCTTTAGTGGGCGCAGACGTCCGGCCCGGCGACCGTTCCGAGGCATGGTCCGGACGACTACCGGTCGCCCATGAACGTCATAACGTCGGCTCATTCGGCACCACCCCGATAACCAAAATTCCTGGCGCAGGCGGCACGGCCGGACGATGAACGAAGTGCGTTCGTCGCTTCACCCCGAGAAAAGCACCACCAAAAGGCCGCCACCTACCTAGCCCGCCTGCCTCCCCCGGGGGTCAGTTTCAGTTCAGGGCCTTGCCCGGCGCTCCAATACCTGCGTCATGCCAACGCATGCGACTCCGCGATCCCTTCTCGGGCCCCGCCGCGGGTGGCTGTCGGTCGCTGCATGCCTCGCGCTGGTCTGCGTTTCGTGTACCCGCTCGCGGGCCGCCGAGACGCTCGTGAACGATGCCGGCGATGCGACGCTCTCTCCGCAGTGGTCCGACGAGTGGGCGGTCTCCCCGGACGCGGTGTCCTGCACTGGCTGCACGGGCGGCGACGGCTTCGCCGCCGGCGACCGGTTCCGCGTGGACTATGCCAACGGGTTCGCCATCCTGCCCCGCGATCCCGACGCGACGCCGTTCTCGCTGCGCATCCGCAACCAAAACATGTTTCGCTACGACGGCTTCTCTCGGGCGGAACCCTCGTGGACCGACAGCGCGGGCAACACGATCCCGATCACCAACTCGAACTATTTCGGGATTCCGCGCGGACGGCTGATCTTCTCCGGCGACGCCCTCATGCCCGGGCTCTCGTACCTGCTGAACATCGACTACAACTCGGTCACCAGCCAGCCGATCGGCTTCCGCGCCTTCTGGCTCAGTTACCGGTTCAGCCGGGCCCTCGAACTGTACGTCGGCCAGTCGAAGGTGCCGGGCTCGCGGGAATGGATCGAGAGCGCCTTCGCCCCCCTGCAGAGCGCCGACCGCACCATGGCCACGACCTTTTTCCGGCCCAGCCTCAGCCAGGGCGTGTGGATCATGGGCGAGCCCGCGGACGGCGTCTTCTATCACGCGATGCTCTCGAACGGGTTCAACACGCTCAGTCTCATCCCCGAGGAACTCAACAACCGCTTTGCCTGGTCGGGGTCGGCCTGGTGGGAGCCGGGGGAGCCGTTCGGCCGCGGCTACTCCGATCTCCAGGACCATCGACAGGCCGCGGTCCGGATCGGCGGTTCCTACACGTTCGCTCTCGGCCGGGGCAGCCAGGCGGCGAGCGACGCCGTGGAAAACTCCCCCGTGCGGCTCTCGGACGGCACGATCATCACGACGCCGGGCGCCCTCGCCCCCGGCGTCACGCTCCAGTCCTACGACATCTCGCTGGCGGCGGTCGACTGGGCGTGGAAGTACCGCGGCCTCGGCCTGTCGACGGAACTCTACTTCCAAAACCTCAGCGGCCTCGAGGGCACCGGTCCGCTGCCGATCGCCTCCACGTCCGCCTTCGGCGGCTTCGTGAAGGGGGGCTTGTTCGTGGTGCCGCGTGAAACCGAGCTCTATGTCCGGGCGTCCTCCGTCAGCGGTGCCTACGGCTCGGGATACGAGCTCGGAGGCGGCGTCAACCATTTCTTCCTGCCGGGGAAGGACAGCCTGTTCTTCACCTTCGACACGGCCTGGCTGGAGAACTCGCCGGCCGGCCAGAACCGGACCGGCTTCGTGGCCGGCCAGACCGGCCTGCTTGTGCGCACGCAATTTGTCGCCGTCTTCTGAGGGCCTCTCCGATGCTGATCCGACACATGCACCATGTCCTCCTCGCCAGCCTGATCCTGGCGGCGCTGGTCCAAGGCCCGGCCAACGGGCAGGCCCAAAGTCCGCCCCGCATGTCGGCCGAGGAGTCACCCGCCGCCGCGCCACCGGGCGTCACCGAACGGCTTGCCCATCCGTACTCGATCGACCTGCTGCCCGACGACCCGGTTCCGCCGCCGTTCGAGGCCACGCCCGAGGGCAGCAGCCGCCCGCCGCAGCAGCCGTCGGCGGCCTTCGGACAGAAGACGGTGACGGGTGACCTCTTCGATCGCTGGCTGTCGACGAAGGATTCGGGCATCACGTTCGGCGGCCGGGTGACGCAGTTCGCCTTCGGGGTCGATGGCGGCATCGATCGGCCCGTCCCCTACCCGCTCGGACCAGGCGACGTGTTCCGCTACACCGGCCGCAGCGAGTACGACGCGGTCTTCGACCTGGAAAAGTTCGGCGGTCTGCCCCACGGTCGGCTGCTCGTGCGGGCCGAGCAATGGTACGGCGAATTCGGAAACGTGTCGCTGCGGACGGGCGCCTTCACACCGGCCGTGTTTCCGACGCTTTTGCCGCCGCGGCCCAACGGCCCGGGCGTGCCGTACATCACCAACTTCCTCTTCACCCAGCCGCTGTCACCGAACTGGGTCGTGTTCGGCGGCAAGAAGGACGTGCTCGGATCGTTCGACCAGGACATCTTCGCCGGCGGCGACGGCACCGACCAGTTCGTCAACCAGGCGTTGATCGCCAATCCACAGTTCCTGCTCGGCATGCCCTACTCGTTTTTCACGACCGGGTTCGTCTCGCCCCGCGACTGGGGCGGCGTGGGGATGTTTGTCATGGATCCCAAGAACCGCACGGCCGACTTCATGCAGTTTGGCGACCTGTTCAACCAAGGGATCATCATCGGCGGTGAGATCAAGGTGAAGACGCGGTTCTTCGACCTGCCGGGGCAGCAGCATGTCGGCGCCGTCTGGAAGCACCAGCAGCAGCTCGACCTGCGGTTCGCGTTCACGCCCCCCGGCCCCGACTCCGCGCCCGGCTCCGGCGGCCCACGGACGCTCTGGGACTCGTGGCTCATGTACTACGGGTTCGACCAGTACTTCGTCCGCTACACCGATACCCCCGACCGGGGCTGGGGCCTGTTCGGCCGCGCGTCGATCGGGGACGGCAACCCGAATCCGATCCAGTACTTCCTCAGCACCGGCGTCGGCGGCTTCAGCCCACTGGGCGGGCGGCGCGGCGACACGTTCGGTCTCGGCTGGTTCCTCGTCGGCACGAGCGACCAGTTCGGCCCGGTGCCCACGGCACTGTTCGGGCCGCGGCAGGGCATGGGTCTGGAGTGGTTCTACAACATCCAGGCCACGCCCTGGCTCAACATCACGCCCGACCTGCAGTGGATCCGGCCGGGCCTGGGGGCCATCTCCACCGACAACGCCTTCATCTACGGCATCCGGGCCAACGCAACGTTCTGATACGGGTCACTCACGGTCTTGGAGGCCGCGGCGCCGCCCCCCACCATGCGGCGCAGGACGTCCACGACGTCGAGCAGGCTGCCGGCCTGCGCGGAGAGCTCCTCGGCCGCCGCCGAGCCCTGCTCCGAACCGGAGGCGGCCTGCTGCGTGACCTGCTCGATCTGCTCGAGGGCCGTGCCGATCCGTTCGATCGCCCGATTCTGCTCGCGGCTGCCGGCATGCACCTCGTCCACGAGCACCCGCACGGCGGCCGACCGCTCGGCGAGGCTGTCGATCGCCGCCGTGACCTCGGTCATCTTCCGGCGGCCGGCCTGTGTTCGCGTCAGCGACTCGCCGATCAGCGTGGCCGTCTCGCGGGCGGCCTGGGCGGACCGCTGGGCGAGGTTCCGCACTTCGTCGGCCACGACCGCGAAGCCGGCCCCGGCCTCGCCGGCCCGGGCCGCCTCGACGGCCGCGTTGAGGGCGAGGATGTTGGTCTGGAAGGCGATCTCGTCGATGACCTTGTTGATCGACGAGATCCGCGTGGCCGCGGCATCGATCTCGCCGATCGCGCCAACCATCTCCCCGAGGAGGCCGACGGCCGTGCGGAACTGATCCTGCTCGCGGCCGACGAACTCGCTCGCCTCCCGCGCCCGCCGGGCGTTGTCGGTGGCCATGCCGCTGGTGGTGCGGGCGGCCCGGGAACTGTCCTCCACGGCGGCGAGTTGCTCGGCCGTGCCCTGTGCCAGCGACAAACTCGCCGCGGCGACCTGCGCCGCTCCGGCGTTGACGTTGGCGGCCGTCGTCGAGAGCTCGTCGATGGCCCGGCGGACGGCGCCGGCATGGCCGCGGATCGCCAGCCAGATCATCCCCGCCGAGAGCGTCGCCAGGCCCACGACCAGCGCCGTAAGCAGGTCGCTCCGCCCGCGGGCGGCCGCCACGGCCCCGGCGGTGCGGCCGTCGAGCAGCTGCTCGAACTCGCTGATCGGCCGCATGATGGTTTCCTTGTCGGCATGGTACTTCTTGTCGTGCATGATCCGACGGGCCATGTCGCGATCCGCTTCGCCCCGTTTCGTGTAGCTCCCCTGGCCGTCGGCGAACAGTCCCTTGACGGCGTTCATGGCTATCGTCTCGGTGGTCACCAGGGCGTTGGAGTTGTCTTCGGCCCGCTTCAGGCAGGCGAATTCGTCGGCCGTGAATCCCTGCCGTTCCATGAGCGTCCGCAGCGACACTCTGCGCCCGTCGGCACGGGGCTCGGTGCCGTTGCGCACGGCGAGCACGTTCCAAAACTGTTTCTCGTAGACCGGGTCGCCCGTCACCACATAGGTGCGGGCCAGCCGCGTGAGTTCGTCCGAACTGCGGCGCAGCTCGTTGGCCAGCCTGTACGACTCGTAGCGATTGAGGTGGGCCCGGTTGAGCCCCGCCTGGTTGCTGAAGGCCAGCATCGCCAGCACCACGAGCCCGAGTACGGGCCCGAGCGTCATCAGCTTGAGTTTTCGCATCGTGTTCATGGACCACTCCCGCAGGATTCGCCAAGTCTAGGTTGCATTTCGGTGCCGGTCGGGCCGTCCCGAAAATCGGCCCTTGCTTTGGCAAACCCGGGGCGAAACCGGCTCGAAACCCACTCTGGCCCGGCCGCAGCAGGCCGATTTCGGAGCTAGGATGGGGTCATGGCCCCCGAATCCTCCCCACCCCTTGAATCCGCCCGGCAACTGCTCCAGCAGGTCGGTTTGGAAATGGCGTTCCTCGACCCGGCGACCGCCGGTGGCGGGCCGGCAGGGACGGCGCTCGGTGGCCTGCTCGCCGACCTGTTCGCGGCCTGCGCGTCCGCCCCCGACCCGATCCGCAGCCTGATCGCAGTCGCCCGTGACCATGCGTTGCGGATCGCGACCGGATCCGCCGCGGTCATCCCCTTCATCGACTGGCTCACCGGCTGGCACGCCTGGATGGAGGCCGCCGTCACCGCCTGGGACCGCGGTCAGCCGCTGCCGGCAGTGCCGCAGATAGTCGCTGCCGGTCCGGCAGCCAGTCCGGAAGCCGGTTCGTCAGCCAACACTGCCCCGCCCACCGTGGCCACGCCGTCCGTGACAACGCAGGCGGTCGCCGTGCCGGCGCCACGGCGGATCGACCTCGACGATCCCGCCGGCTGCCAGGACGTCGCCGTGCTTCCGGACGATGCCGACCCCGAACTCGTCCGGCTGTTCTGTGAGGATTCACAGGATCTGCTTCGCGACATCGAGCAGGGTGTGCTCGTGCTGGAGACGAATCCCGGCGATCCGGACACGCTGGCGACCGTGTTTCGGGCGTTCCACACTTTCAAGGGCAACGCCGGTCTCATGAAGCTCGCCGCGGTGCAGCGTCTCGCGCACGACGTGGAGTCGCTGCTCGACGCGGCCCGCCGCGGCACCCGCGTCCTCGACCGCGAGGCGATCGACGTGATCCTCGCCGCCGCCGACACGTTCAGCCAGTTCGTGGCCGAGATGAACCGCCAGCTCGAAGGCGGCACGCCGGGCCGACCGCTGAGCCTGCCGGTGCCCGCGATTCTCTCGGCCGTCGCCCGGCTCCTCGCCTCACCGCCGGTTCGAGCCCCCGCCCGCGGGGCCGTGCCGCCGGCACTCCCGCCGACCCCGCACGAGACCGCTGAACAGCCCCTGGCCGCGAACGCTCCGGCGCCGGCGTCGGAGGCCGTGGTTCCTCCTCCGACTCCCGCCGCGCCGACACCAGCCCCGGCAAACACCCCGGCCATCACCCCGCCCAGTGCCGCGGCATCGATCCGCGTCGACACACAAAAACTCGACGGCCTCATCGACCTCGTGGGAGAACTCGTGATCGCGCAGTCGATGGTCGTGCAAGGCACGGCGGCCCACCGGCAGGCGGACGATCATGTCGCCCACGCCCTCGGCCGGCTGCGGAGCATCACCACCGACCTGCAGCGGACGGCGCTGGCCCTGCGGATGGTTCCGATCCGCGGCACGTTCCAGAAGATGGCCCGCCTCGTGCGGGACACGGCCGCGGAACTCGGCAAGGACGTGCGGCTCGTGCTCGAGGGCGAGGAGACCGAGCTCGATCGCACCGTCATCGAGCAGATCGGCGATCCGCTCGTGCACATGATTCGCAACGCGATCGATCACGGCATCGAGCCGCCGGCGGCCCGGGCTGCGGCCGGCAAGCCGCCAGCCGGCACGATCCGCCTCTCGGCCTTCCACCAGGGGGGCTTCGTCGTCATTCGCATCGCCGACGACGGCCACGGCCTCGACCCCGCGCGGATCCGGGCCAAGGCCGTGGAACGCGGCCTGATCGGCGCCGACGCCGTCCTCGACGACCGCGACGCCCTGGAACTGATCTTCGCCGCCGGCTTCTCCACGGCGGAGCAGGTCACGGGACTCTCGGGCCGCGGCGTGGGCATGGACGTGGTGCGGCGCAACATCGAGGGGGTCCGCGGCAAGGTCGAGATCGACTCCGCGATCGGAGCCGGCACGACGTTCACGATTTCCATGCCGCTGACGCTGGCGATCATCGAGGGCCTGATCGTGGCCGTCGGCGATCAGCGGTTCGTCGTCCCCACGCTGTCCGTCCGCGAGTCGCTGCGGCCGTTGCCGGCCGACGTCAGCACCGTGCACGGCCGGGGCGAACTGATAAACGTCCGCGGCCGGCTCGTCCCCCTGCTGCGGCTCGGGCCCCATGTCGGGGCCGCGGCCCGGGCGGCCGCGCCGGCCGATGGCATCGTCGTCGTGATCGAGGCCGGGCAGGAGTGCCGCGGCCTGCTCGTCGACGACCTGCTGGGCAAGCAGGAAGTCGTCATCAAGAGCCTCGGCGAGACGTTCGCCGGCCGCCGCGGTTTCGCTGGTGCCGCCATCCTTGGTGACGGCCGCGTCGGCCTGATCCTCGACACCAACACCCTCGTCCGTCTCCGGCCGCCCGTGGCCGGATCGGCCGCCTGACCCGCTCCTTTCCCGGACCGCCCCATGGACGCTCACATCCCCCTGCCCGCCGCGACGGCCGCCGCCCTGCCGGGCAAATACCTGGCGTTCACGCTGGGTCGCGAGTCATACGCCGTGCCGGTGCTGGCGGTGCGGGAGATCATCCGGCTCTGCCCGATCACGCCCGTGGCCTCGATGCCGGCGCACGTCCGCGGCGTGATCAACCTCCGCGGCCGGGTGATTCCCGTCGTCGATCTCCGCATCCGCTTCGGGCTGACCGACGTCGTCGATCACGACCGCGCCTGCATCGTCGTCATGCAAGTCGGCGCCGCCGTGGGAGGCAGCCGTCCCTACGGCGTGATCGTCGATGGCGTCGACGAGGTGGCCGCCTATGCCGCCGACGACCTCGTGCCGCCGCCCGACTTCGGCACCGCCATCGACACCCGGTTCATGACCGGCATGGCGCGGCGCGGTGCCGGCGTCACCACGCTCCTCGACCTCGAAGCCATCGCCCGGGCCGACCGGGAACCCGCCTGAAGGACGTTTCATGCCCACGCTCACCATCCCGCGCCGGATCGCCCTCGGCCTGGCGGCCCTCGTGACCATCGGCCTCATGCTCGGGGGCCTGTCGCTGTGGCGGATCAACGGCATCAACCGGTACGTCGTCAGGCTCTCGGACAACTCGCTCCCCTCCGTGCTCACCCTCAGCCGGATCATCGAGAGCAACTACGTGACGATGAAGTCCGTGCGGTCCGCCCTGCTCGCCGCCGTCTCCGCGGACGAGGTCGGCGAGACGGCCGCCCGTGCGGATTTCGACCGCGCGGTGGCCGAGGGGGCCGCGCTCTGCGACGACTACCAGAAACTCGTCAGCGACGATGAGGATGGCCGGATGTTCGCCGCCGCCCGGACCGCCCGCGACACGTTTTTGGGCGAGGCCCGGCAGGCTCTCGACCTGCTCGCCGCAAACGACGACAAGGCGGCCACGGCCAAGATGCTCGGCGACGTGGAGCGTACCGCCCAGGACTGCATCGACCTCTTCAAGGACGACATCGAGCACAACGTCCACGGCGCAGGCCGCGTGGTGGCGGCCGCCGGCGACTCGGTGCGAAACAGCGGCCTGGTGATCGGCTCCATGGTCGGCCTGGCGTCACTGCTCGGCGTGCTCCTGGGCGCGGCCGTGATCGGCTCGACCGCCCGCGTGCTGGGAACGATCTCCGACACGCTCGAGGAAAACGCGGCCCAGGCCGCCACTGCCTCGGGGCAGCTGGCCGCGATCAGCCAGACGGTGGCCGCCGGCTGTGGTGAGCAGAACGCCAGCGTCGCGGAGACGAGCACGGCACTGGAGCAGATGTCGGCCATGATCCGGAGCACGGCGGGCAACGCCGCCCAGGCCAAGGACCTGGCGGTCCAGGCCCGCTCCGCCGCCGAGGCCGGGGCACGGACGATGCTCGACATGAACGCGGCCATGCGGGCGATCGAGGACTCGAGCGCCGAGGTGGCCAAGATCGTGAAGGACATCGACGAGATCGCCTTCCAGACCAACATCCTGGCGCTCAACGCCGCCGTCGAGGCGGCCCGGGCCGGCACGGCCGGGGCCGGGTTCGCGGTCGTGGCCGACGAGGTCCGGTCGCTGGCCCAGCGGAGCGCCGCGGCCGCCCGCGAGACCGCCGCCAAGATCGAGGCCGCGATCGCCAGCAGCCGCCTCGGCGCCGAACGCTGCGGCCGCGTGGGCGGCTCGCTCGACGAGATCGCGGCCGCGATCACGGCGGCCGACACGCTCGTGGCCGAGATCGCCACCGCCGCCCGCGAGCAGTCGCAGGGCATCGGCCAGATCGGCTCGGCCATGGCCGAACTCGACAAGGTGACCCACGACAACGCCGCCCGCGCCGCCGAGGGGGCCGGTGCCGCCGCCGAACTCACGAGCCAGGCCCAGGTCCTGCGGGAGCACGTGGGGTGGCTGCGGTCGCTGGTCTCCGCGCAAGCCACAACGCGCAGGATCGACGCGGCCACGACACGGCGGCCGCCGGCCCCCCGCCCGGCCGTCACGGCCCGCCCCGCCGGCCCCGCCCGCTCCGGCAGCGCCGTCCGGCCGCCCCGACCGACCGCCGCTCCCCGGATTCCGATGCCCGGCGACCACGCCGGCGATGCAGTCGATGCCGAGGAGCGAAACTTCAGGGACTTCTGACCGAGGACTTCTGAACTGCGACCGGCCCGTCACGGGGCCCGCCACAAGCCGACGACACGAGCCATGCCCTTCTCCGAGGCGGACCTTTCCGCCGCGACCTTCAGGTTCCTCGCGAACATCGTCTACGCCCGGAGCCGGATTCGGCTCGGGGCCGACAAAAAATCTCTCGTCGCCGGCCGGCTGGCCCGGCACCTCGAGGCCCGGGGCTGCACGTCGTTCGCCGACTACTGCCACCTGCTCCAGCGGCCCGGTGCGGAGGACGAGATCGGCACCCTCATCGACCTGATCACCACCAACCACACGCAGTTCTTCCGCGAGCCGGCCCACTTCGAAATTCTCGCCCGCGAACTCCTTCCCGGGCTCGCCTCCGGGGCGGTCGCGGCGGCCCGGCCGCTGCGGCTCTGGTCGGCCGCGGCCGCATCGGGCGAGGAGCCCTATTCGATGGCGATCGTGCTCGCCGAACAGGCCCGCCACCAGCCCGGCTTCGCTTGGGAGGTACATGCCACCGACATCTCCCGCCGGATGCTCGACCGCTGCCGCCTCGGCATCTACGCCGCCGACAAGGCGCGGCTCCCCGACCCCGGCCTGTTGCCGCGGTACTTCCGCAAGGGCATCGGCAGCCGCGCGGGCTGCGTGCGGCTCAAGCCGGAGATCCGCCGGCAGGTGCGGGTGGAGCACGTCAACCTCTTCCAGCCCGACTACCCGGTGCCCCGCGGGCTCGACGTGGTCTTCTGCCGCAACGTCATGATCTACTTCGATGCCGAGTCGCGGCAGGAGCTCGTCGGCCGGCTGTTCGACCAGCTCGCCCCGGGCGGCTACCTGTTCGTGGGGCACGCCGAGAGCCTGCTCGGCCTGACCCACCGGTTCGAAACCGGGCGGCCCGGCGTCTATCGGCGGCCGGCATGAGGCGGAGCACGGCATCATGAACAATCCCACCCGCCGCCGGATCCGCGTGCTCGTCGTCGACGACTCGGCGCTCGTCCGCCATGCCATCACCGCGGCGCTCGGCGGCGATCCCGAGATCGAGGTCGTGGGATCGGCCTGCGATCCGTACGTGGCCCGCGAGAAGATCGAGCAGCTCGCGCCCGACGTGCTCACGCTCGACCTCGAGATGCCGCGGATGGATGGGCTCACGTTCCTGCGGATCCTGATGAAGCACCATCCGTTGCCCGTGGTCGTGGTCAGTTCGCTGGCCCAGCAGGGCTCGCAGGCGGCAATGGACGCCATCGAGGCCGGGGCCGTGGATGTGCTGGCCAAGCCCGACGGCACGATGTCGATCGGCGGCCTCGCCGACCGGCTCGCCTACCACGTCAAGGCCGCGGCGGCGGCCGACCTGAGCCGCTGGCGTTTTGTCGCCCAGGCACCCAAACCGCCGACACACAAAAACACGGCTCCGGCGGCCACCGGCCCGGCCCACGCGCCGCCATTTGACAGCCGGAAGATCATCGTCATCGGCGGCTCGACCGGTGGTGTCGAGGCGCTGCGCCGGCTGCTGCCGGCGTTTCCGCAGGGGTTGCCGCCGATCGCTGTCGTGCAGCACATCTCGGCCCACTTCGCCCGCGTCGTGGCGGAACGGCTCGACGCCCTCTGCGGCCTCGATGTTCGCGAGGCCGCGGACGGCGGCCTGCTCCGCCCCGGCACCTGCGTCATCGCTCCCGGCGATACGCACCTCGCGGTTGAGTTCGTGGCCGGGTCGTACCGCACGAAACTCCTCAAGACGCCCCCCATCCACCACTGCCGCCCGGCTGTGGACGTGCTCTTCCGGTCGGCGGCCGAGGCGGCCGGCCCGCACGCGGTGGCGGTGCTGCTCACCGGCATGGGAAGCGACGGTGCCCTGGGCATGCAGGCCATCCGTCGCGCCGGGGGCACGACGATCGCCGAGCACGAATCGACCTGTGTCGTCTACGGGATGCCGCGGGCCGCCGTCGAACTGGGCGTCGTCGATCAGTCCGTGCCGCTCCCCGACATTCCGGCCGCCATCTTCGAGGCGGTCACCCGCAGGCCACCGATCGCGCCCTGACGCCGCCCGCAGCCCGGCTCAGTCGCCCTTCCCTTCCGCCATCAGCTTGATGATGTCATCGACGTTGAACTTGGCCGGCTTCTGCCGCGGGGGAAACTCGGCGAACGTCTTGAGGAAGTCCGCCACCATGGCCTGCGTCGGCATCGCCACCCAGGCCCGCTCCAGATACCAGCGGTTGTAGTTGTTGGAATCGGTGTCGGCCCGCTCGAACGGATCGGACCGGAGGTTGAAGAGCTTCGGGGCCCGGAGCATCACGAACGGCTCCGTCCAGACCTGCAGTTGCCGGGCCCGCTGCTCCGCGAACACCAGCTTCCACTGGGCGCGGCGCAGGGCCACCAGCTGGGCGTCGTCGCTGAAGTAGAAGAACTCCTCACGCGGGCCCTTCTTGGTCTCGCCCGTCAGGTGCGGGAGGAAGTTGTAGCCGTCGAGGTGGGCCTTGTAGGTCGTGCCGCCGATGTCGTGCCCCTGCCGGAGCTTGTCCTTGATCGCCGGATCACCGACGGCCGCAAGCAGCGTCGGCACCCAGTCGAGGTGCGACATGATCTCGTTGGAGACCGTTCCGGCCTTGATCCGGCCGGGCCAGCGGACGAGCCCCGCCACGCGGTAGCCCCCCTCCCAGTTGGTGTTCTTTTCGCTGCGGAACCAGGTATTGCCGCCGTCCGGCCATTCGTTGAAGTGCGGGCCGTTGTCGCAGGTGTAGATGACGATCGTGTTGTCGGCGATCTTCAGTTCCTCGAGCAGGTCGAGCAGCTCGCCGACGTGCTTGTCGTGCTCCACCATGCCGTCCGCGTACAGACCCAGCCCGGTGACGCCCTGGCTCTCCTTCTTCAAGTGCGTGAAGAAGTGCATCCGCGATGTGTTCATCCAGGTCATCCACGGCTTGCCCGATTCGTGGTTCGTGCGGATGAACTTTTTGGCCCGCTGCAGGCAGTCCTCGTCGATCGTCTCCATCCGCTTGCGCGTGAGCGGCCCGGTGTCCTTGATGACCTGCCGACCAACGCGGCCGAACCGCGGATCGACGGTCGGATCGTCCTTGTCCGAGGCCTGGGTGTCGAGCACGCCCCGCGGCCCGAACCGGGCCCGAAACGCCGGATCCTTCGGGTAATCCTCGTTCTCCGGCTCCTCCTCGGCGTTGAGGTGATAGAGGTTGCCGAAGAAGTCGTCGAAGCCGTGCACCGTCGGCAGGAACTCGTTGCGGTCGCCGAGATGATTCTTGCCGTACTGTCCCGACACGTACCCGTGCGGCTTGAGGAGTTCGGCGAGCGTCGGGTCCTTGGCGGAGATGCCGATGGCCGAGCCGGGCAGGCCGACCTTGGTCAGGCCCGTGCGGACCGGATGGATCCCGGTGAGGAAGGCGGAACGCCCCGCCGTGCAGCTCTGCTCGGCGTAGTAATCGGTGAACAGCATGCCCCCCTTCGCGATGCGGTCGATGTTCGGCGTCTGGTAACCGACGAGCCCCATGCTGTAGGCACTGATGTTCGCGAGGCCCACGTCGTCGCTCATGATGACGAGGATATTGGGCTTGGCTGCCTGGGCGGACACTGGCAGCGCTGCACATACGCAGCACGCCGCGACGACGCCGAAAATGGCCCGGACACATAGGGGCTGATTCACGACCGTTCTCCTCTGGGGGGTGGGGCGTCGAAATCTGCAGCCGTCTGCAACACACACAGTCTCTTCACCGTGCGATGCGACCGCGAACTCAACGGCCGGCATGATAGGGCGGGCTGGTTTCAGCCGCAACCAGCCCGCCGTTTTTGCCGGGACATTCCCCAAGGGGGCCGTCAGCGCACGAGGCCCGCGAAGAAGCCGCCGCGACCCGCTCTTGGAACGCGGCGTCAGTCACGTGGTGGGCCGCCGCCCCGGGGCTCGCGACATCGACTGATCGAAATGCCAGGTGAAGCCGAGGCCGATCCAGTAACTGGCGACGCTCACCGACGTGAAGGGGCCGACGGCCTCCGCAGCGGGAAACATGCCGCCAGCGAACGCGTCGAAGTCGAGGCCTTGCATGAACAGGTCGCGGATTCCGATGCCCCCGCTCATCCGGTGCTCGTTGACGACGGCGAATTGCGACTGGACGTAGCGGGCGGAGGGAAGTCCGCCGGGCACCGAGATCGGGCCGATCGAAGTGCCAAAGGAGTTGTTGAGCGGGTTTTGGGCATACGCATAGCCAAGCCGCAGCGACAGCCGGTCGGTCGCGCGGTACTGCGTCCCGAGCTGCATCACCCACTGGCCCACATAGACGCTCTTGAAAAGGGCGGCGCTCCGCCAGTCGAGAAACAGGGCGTCGGCCGCGAGCAGGAGTCGGCCGTCGAGCAGCGACTCGTTGGCGATGCCAAGGCCGACCTGCTGCGGCAGCCCGATGTCGACGTCCCGCGCCTGGCCGCCAGGGACCAGAACGACCTGATTCTGGAAGCGAAAATCCTGATTTGTCTGGTAATAGGCCCCCAGCCAGCTCGCGTCACCAAGCCGGTAGTCGAGGCCGAATCCGCCACGCAGCGCGTAGGCGTTGGTCATGACGCTCTTGCCGAGAAGCGGTCCGGAGGAGTATCCGTCGCCGACGAACATCGTGGCGCCGATCGACAGGCGGTCGGTCAGCTCGACGGCGACGCTCGGTGCGAACTGGAGGAGGAGCAGGTAGGCAGAGGTGCCATTGCTCGCCGGAACGTGCATGTAGTCCGCCCCCCCTCCGGCGGCACCGAAGACAGCGAGACCGACCGTCGTCGGGAGCGCCAGGCCGCTGACCTCCTGCGCGACGCCGATCGCCGGCACGATCGCGCCTGGCGTGCCACTTTTGGCCGAAAATGGATCGACGCCGAGCAGCGGCAGCGGCGATCGCTGCGCGAGGTTCACGGTGGCTTCAGCGAAGCCGCCACCGAGCGTGAAGTGGGTGCCCTCATACTGCGTCAGTGCGGCGGGGTTCGCATTGATCGCCGAGATAAAGTCCTGCGGGGCGGCAACGCTCGTGCCCGCCATCCCGCCGGACGCCGGCATCAGGGTGTTGCGAAAATCGACCCCGTACGTCTGGGCCCGGGCGACGGCCGCGTTCGCCAGCGATCCAGCCAGGCCCATGACCACCACAAGCCGCATGATCTGACGTTCCGGCATGATCGTTCGTCTCCCGTTTTCCGCTCATATCGGCCACCGCCATGCATGCCGTGAGCCCGCCTCGCCAGCCCCGTCCGCACAACCGCCCCGCCCAGGTCTTCCCAGGCCGCCCCATCCGCCGCGCGGAAGAGCATGGCTCGCACGCCAGACCTGTGCGGCGAGAACCTTCCCGTCGTTCCCGCCGGCGATCCCGATCCGGGAGTGCCGTCAGCGGACCAGACTGGCGAAGAAGCGGCCCAGGGCCTCGCGGTCGAAGGGCTTGACGATGAAATCATGGGCCCCGAGCTGGATGCACTCGGCCAGTTTGGTCCGCTGATCGACGGCGCTGACCATCACGATCCGGGCCTGCGGGTCGGCGCCGCGGATCGCCCGCAGCGCCTCGACGCCGTCCATTTCGGGCATCACGATGTCGAGCGTGACGAGGTCCGGCGCGAGCTCACGGTAGCGGGCCACGGCCTCGACGCCGGTGGTCGCCTCGCCGGCGATCTCCCAGCCCGCCTTGCGGGCGATGTCCTTGATCATGGTCCGCATGATCAGTGCGTCGTCGACGACGAGGAGCCGCGGTTTCCGGCCGGCAGTCATGGGTGTCTCCCGGTGTGGTGGGGTGTCAGACGGTCGTCGGCGGCAGGCCGAGCGATTCGATGGTCAGTTCGGTGGTGGCGATGTCGAACGACAGCCGGCGGCCGCGGGAGCCGCCGCACTCGCGAGCCAGCACCGGGATGCCGAGCGGTCGCAGGGCTTGCTCGATGGCGCGGACGTTCTGGTCGCCGATGGGGATGCCCGCCTGGATCGCGAACATCCGCGCGCCCCCGGCCATTTTGGCCGAAAGCCGGGGCGTCTCGCCGCCGGCAAGCGCCGTCAGCAGGCGGAGCATTTCGGCGATCGCAGTGTCGGCGTACTTGCCGGCCGGCGTGCCCGCGCCCTGCGAGGCGGGCAGCATGATGTGGGCCAGGCCGGCGATGCGGAGCCGGCGGTCGTAGAGGGCCAGCCCGACGCAGGATCCGACGAACGTGCGCAGCTGCCCCTGATCGCGGCCGATGCCGATCTCTCCGATGCCCAGCGCGGCGGCATGAAAGCGGCCGCTGTCCGCGGGTCGGGACGTGGTCATGTGTTCGTGGCCGCCGCGGGTACGAGCAGCAAAGAGCAGGTGATCGGCGCGCCTTCGATCGTGAAGTCGGTATGCGTGAGATACACGTGGTCCGCCACGCTGGCCTGGGGGAGCACCGCGGTCTCCATGATCGCGCCGGCGTAGTCGCGGGCGAACCACGGGGGCGACGGCAGCAACGACCGGTCGCCGGCGGCGTCCGCCGCCGCAGCCAGGGCGTTGAGGTAGGCACAGCCGATGATGTTGGCCGTCTCGACGAGGGCGGACGTCTCCAGTTCGCCCCACTCCGCCGCGGTCCCGGCCGCCTGGCCGAGGAGTAGATCGGCGAGGGCCAGGCCGCTCGCATCGTCGCAGGCGAGCAGGAGCACGCCCTCCACGGGGCCCTCGATCCGCATGGCACAGGCGGCGAGCGGCCGGTCGAGGGGCCCGAGCAGGCTGACGGCCTCCTCCAGCGGCACCGAGCGTCCAGCGCGGATCGCGATCCGCGCTGGACGCCCGAGCCACTTCGAAAGGGCGGCCGAGGCCCGCTCGGCGGCCTGGCGGAAGAGAGCGGCGTGACTGGAGAGCGTTTCGGGCTGCATGTCGGGATGATCCGCTGGAGTGAGGTGTCGGGGGTGTGCCGCCTGATGTGAGTTCAGCAGCGGGCGGGCCACGCGGCCCGCAGCTCAGCCGGCCGGTGCCGCGGTGGCTTTGGCAAACGCGTCGCCGGTTCGCCGGCCGAGGTCGAGGCAGGCCGCCACGTCGAGCAGCAGGCAGACGGAACCGTCGCCGAGGATACTCGCTCCCCCGAGCCCGCGGATATGAATGAAGTTCTCGTCGAGCGGCTTGACGACGAGATCCCGTCCCCCGAGCACCTCGTTGACACGGAGGCCGACCGCGCGGCTGCCGGACTGGAGCACAGCGACATGCCCGCCGTCCGCCGCGTCCGCCGCGGCCTGCGGCCAGGCGAACAGGTCGGCAATGCCCAAGAGCGGGAGCAGTTCACCGCGGATGTCGCAGACCCGCCGCCCCTCGACGACGACGCTGCGGTGGCCGGCGGCATGCGTGATCTCCCGGACATGCTCGACGGGCACGGCCAGCACGCCCTGCGGCAGACGAAATACCATGCACCGCGCGATGGTCAGCGTGAGGGGGAGGCGGATCGTGAACCGCGTCCCCCGGCCGGGCGTGGTATCGACCTCGATCGTGCCGTTGAGGCCGTTGATCCGCGTCCGCACGATGTCCATGCCCACGCCGCGGCCCGAAATGTCGGAGACCGCGGCGGCCGTGCTGAATCCGGGCTCGAAGATCAGGGCGATCGCCTCGTCGTCCGGCAGGGCGGCGGCCGTCGCGGCGGCGATCACGCCCCGCTCCCGGGCCACCTGCCGGACCCGCTCGACGTCGATGCCGCCGCCGTCGTCCTCGACCGTGATGAAGACGTTGTTGCCCCGGTGGGCGGCCGAGAGCCGCACCGTCGCGATCTCGGGCTTGCCCCGGGCCAGGCGGACCGCGGCCGGCTCGACGCCGTGGTCGATGCAGTTCCGCAGCAGGTGATTGAGGGGATCCCCGATCTCGTCGATCATCCGCTTGTCGAGTTCGGTCTTCTCGCCGGCGACCTCCAGCTTCACCCGCTTCCCGAGATCGTTGGCCATGTCGCGGACCGACCGCTTGAAGCGATTGAAGAGCGGCCCCACCGGCACCATCCGCGTGTTGAGCACGCCGCGCTGCAGGCTGGTGGAGACCCGCGTCAGCTGATCGAGGGCTGCCGCCAGCTCGCCGAAGGCCTGCGCGCGTTGTTCCTGGAGCCGCGCCTGCTCCTCGATCGCGGCCAGCTGCTCCTCGATCGCCAGCCGTTCGGGATGGCCGCCGGGCCCGCGGTCTCCCTGCCCGCGCACCAGGTCGCGGATCGCCTCGGCGGCGGCCTGCGACCGGCTGACCCCGCGCGACTTGCGGAATGCCGGGGCGAGTTCGCCGGCCAACTGCGCGAGCCGGGCCCGGTTGACGACGAGCTCGCCGGTGAGATTGAGGAGCACGTCGAGCCGATCGACGCCGACCCGCACGGTCTCCGCCAACGACGTGACCGGCAGAGGCTGACTGCCGGCCTCGTCGCTGCCGGTGTCCGGTGCCGGCGGCGGGGCTGGTGCCGCGGCCGGAATCGGCGCGGCGGCGACGGCGGGGCCGATCGATCGGGCGCGGGCGTCGGCGGCCGCCGGCTCGATGTCAAACCGTTCGACGCCGTCGATGCCGGCCGTTTCCGCGATCGCGGCCCGGTCCGCAGAGGAGACGAAAATGATCTCGATGGCCGTCAGGCCAGGATGCTCCGCGAACGCCGCACGCGGCGGCTGGCAGTCGCCGATCGTGCCGAGGGCGGCCAGACGGGTGAGGAGCAGTTCGGCCTTGAGCTCCGCCATCGCGAGCCCCGCCCGCAGATGCACGCCGAGCCGCCAGGCCAAAGCCTCGGCCGGCTGCGGCGCTGCTGGCACCGGCGCCGGCTCCGGGGCTGGTACCGGCGAACTGGTGGCCGCTGCCGCCGGGGCTGCCGCCGGGGCCGTCTTCTCCAAGCCCATGACCTCGTCGAGCAGCGGGCCGGCGGCCGTGATCGCCTCCCCTTCTTGCAGCCGGCGGTTCGAGTCGCGCAGGTAATCGACGCAGCGGAGCACGACGTTCATCGTCTCCAAGTCGAGAATCCGGCGGCCGGACCGGAGCCGCTCGAAGTGGCTTTCGAGGTGATGGGTGAGCGAGGTGACCTTGTCGAGCCCGAGCAGGCCGGAGGCGCCCTTGATGGAGTGGATCAGCCGAAAGGCTTCGTTGAGGCCTGCCGTGTTGGTGGGCTGGGCCTCGAGCGTCAGCAGGGCTTCCACGAGGGCGTCGAGATTTTCGTTCGTCTCGTCGAGGTACAGGCGGAGAAATTCCGCCATTTCATCGGCGGAAAAACTGTTCCGAAACGAGGATGACTGGGCCATCGCTGGACCGGCCGCGGGGGCCGGCTCACGGTTTCTGATAGAGGAAGGGGGATTGTTTGCGGAGCGATGCGACCATGTCGTGGATCCCGTCGGCGGGACCGACCACGAGGAAGCCGCCCGGGGCGAGCGCATCGACGAGGTGGCTACAGGCCTTCGCCTTCGACTCACGATCGAAATAGATCATCACGTTGCGGATGAAGATGCAGTCCTGGCGCGGACCGGGCAGCGGCTCGAGGAGGTTGTGCCGCCGGAACTCGCACCACGCCCGCAGCGACTGCGCGACGGTCCACTCGTCGCCCGCCGTCGTGGCCGAGAAATACCGCCGCAGCCGGGCCGGGGAGACCTGTTCCAGCGACCGCTTCTGGTACCGGGCCCGGCGGGCCACGGCCAGCACCGTCTCGCTGATGTCGGTGCCGAGCAGCGCGATCTGCCAGCCCGCCAGCCGGCCGCCCGCCTCGGCGAGGCAGATGGCGATCGAATACAGTTCCTCTCCCGAACTGCAGGCCGCCGACCAGATCCGCAGGCTGCGGTCGTGCCGGCCCGCCGCCGCCCGGGCCAGCAGGTCGTCGAGGAAGCCGCCGGCGAGCCATTCAAAGTGGCTCTCCGTGCGGAAGAAATGCGTCTCATTGGTGGTGACGGCGTCGATGAACTGCTCCAGTTCGCCCGGCAGCCGCCGCGTCGTCAGGAGGCGGTAGTAGTCCTCGAACGACTCCAGGCCGAGCGCCTTGAGCCGGCGCCGGATTCGGTTGCTGAGCAGGGTGATCTTGCCATCCTGCACGTGGATGCCCGTCTCGCGGTAGATGAACTGCCGGAACCGCGCGAACTGCTCCGGCGTCAGCTTGGTCAATTCCCACACGGGCCGTTCCCTCGCCGACGCCCGTCAGACCGTGAACCGCTTGACGAGGTTCCGCAGCCCCTGGGCCTGGGCCCCGAGTTCCTCGGCGCTGGCGGCCATCTCCTCCGCCGAGGCGGCGTTCGCCTCGGTCGTCTGCGACACCGAACGGATCGCCATCTTCACCTCGCCGGCGCTGGCCGCCTGGGATTCGGTGGCCGAGGCGATGGCATGGATGCCCGTGGCGGTCGTGGCGACGGCGGCAACGATGGTCTGCAGCGAATGGCCGACCTTTTCCGACAGCCCCGCCCCCTCCTGCACGCGTTTGGTCGACTCTTTGATCAGGGCCGTGATTTCCTTGGCCGCCTCGCTGGCCCGCTCGGCGAGCTTGCGAACCTCGTCGGCGACCACGGCGAAGCCCAGGCCATGCTCGCCGGCCCGCGCCGCCTCGATGGCGGCGTTGAGGGCCAGCAGGTTGGTCTGGCTGGCGATGTCGCCGATCACCTGGATGATGTCGGTGATCTGCTCGGACGACTTGCGGATCAGCCCCATCGACTCGATGGCCGCGGCGACGGCGTCGCCGCCCACCTGGGCCATCCGCTTCGTCTCCTCGGCCTGCCCGCAGGAATCGGCCGCGCCCTTCGAGATGGCGTCGATCGAGCCCACGAGCTGCTCGACCGCCGCGGTCATCTCCTCGACGCTCGCCGCCTGCGACTGGGCGCCCTCGCTCAGGCCGCCGGAGCTCTCGGCGATCATCCGCGCCCCCTCGTTCTGCTGATCGGCGGCCTCGGAGATCTGGCGGACGAGATCCCGCAGTTCCTGGAACATGGCGTTTGCACGGGCGGCGAGCTGGCCCATGTCGTCGGCGCCGTCGAACTCGATCGAGCGCGACAGGTCTCCCTGCGCGACCGCCTCGAAGACATCGACGACCGCCTTGACCTTGTGCTCGAGGTCCTCCTTGTTGCGGACGATCTCGCGCTGCTGGGCCTCCTCGCGTTCGCGGCTCCGGACCTGCTCGGTGATCACCTCCCAGGTGATCATCGGCCCGACGTAGGCGCCGCTGCGGTCGCGGACGGCCGACGCCGTCAGCTCGAGCCACTCGTCGCCGAGCGGAAACGTGGTGCGGTGCGGAAGGTTCCCCGGGTCGGCGAGCAGCGCCCGCTGGTGCTCGGGCCGCTTGTGAAAGATGTCGAACGACCGGCCCACGACCTCGTCTGCCCGGCAGGGGAGGAACTTTTCCAGCCGGCGCAGGGCCGTCATCGAGGCGGGATTCGCATACACGATCGTGCCCGTGAGATCGGCGAGCATGAGGCGGACGGAGGTGTTTTCCACCATCTGCCAGAACCGCTGCTGCATCGCCAGATCGGCGTCGCGGACGAGCCGGTCGGCGCTGACGTCGACGGCGTATTTCACGACGCCCTTGACCACGCCCCGGGCACCGATCACCGGGCTGTAGGTGCCGCGGACCCAGACCCGCTGCCCGTCCTTGGCCACCCGGCAGAATTCGCCATTCATGAACTCCCCGCCCCGCAGCCGGGCCCAGAAGTCGCGATACGCCTGGCTGGTGCGGGTGGCGTCGTCCACGAACATCTCGTGATGACGGCCGCGGACCTCGGCGAGGCTGTAGCCCAGCAGGGCAAGGAACACGTCGTTGGCGTCGGTGATCGTGCCGTCGGGCGTGAACTCGACGCGGGCGAGCGAACGGTCGAGCGCGGCCTTGATGCTGGCCGGCGTGAACGAGCGGGGGGGCGGGGCCATGTCAGGGGGTTCCAGGCGGGGCGAGGCTGGGAGCGGGGGTGGGAGCAGAGTGCGGCAGACAGGCGGGGTGGACGACGTCGAGCTGGGCCGGTTCGAGGAGCGTGTCGACGTCGAGAATGATGCACAGCGCCTCGCCATCGCGGGCGAAGCCCGTGACGGCACTGCGGCCGCCGGCGGACACCGCCTCGGGGGGCGGCTGGATCTGGTCGGCCGCGATCCGCATGACCCGCGACACCGAGTCCACGAGGCAGCCCATGATCCGCGACCCGACGGCGATGACGATGGTCCGAGTCTCGGCGTTGATCGGCCGGCGCGGCAGGCCGAAGAGGACGCGAAGATTGACGACCGGGATGATCGTGCCCCGCAGGTTGCTCACGCCCTCGACGGCGGCGGGCACGTCGGGCAGCTGGGCGACGCGGGACGGAATCACGATCTCGCGAATGCGATCGATGCGAAAGGCATACGCCTGCCCCGCCAGTTCAAAGCCCACGAACTGCGCGGTGCGACTTGCCGTGGCCGGGGCGGAGGTGGCGATGGCGGAGTGCATGTGTGGCGGGTCGCTTGGGGAGGCAGACGATCCGGCAGCAATCGCACCGCCGAGCGACCGCTGTCTTGCTGCAAAAGGGATATAGCCTTGAATTCGGCGCCGTTCAACTTTCGCCAGCCGGAATGTCCGCCGACCTCGGCACGTTCGGCATATTCGCTGCCACACGACCGGCCTGGCGCATGCCCGCGGAGCAGTGCCCGGGGTAGGATACGGAACATGGGTCTCCACCGTCTTTCCGTCGTCATCGCCGACGACTCCGCCCTTTATCGCCAGATGCTGCAGAACGTCCTGCAGCGGATTCCGGGCGTCGAGGTCGTGGGGGTGGCCGCGGACGGCATCGAGGCCCTGGCCAAGGTCGTCGAGTTTCGGCCCGACGTCCTCACGCTGGACGTGCAGATGCCGCGGCTCGACGGTCTCGGCGTGCTCCGCGAGCTGCGCGGCCGCGGCAGCCGCACGAAGGCGATCATGGTCAGCAGCCTGACGGCCGCCGGCGCCCCGACCACGGTCGAGGCGCTGATGGAAGGGGCCTTTGATGTCGTGCCGAAGCCGGTCGGCGTCGATCCTCACGTCGCCCGGGTCGCCATCCACGAGGCCCTCGTCGAGAAGCTGGCCACGGTCGCCGACATGCGGTTCGGCCCGACCGCGACGGAGGCGAGTGCCGGCCCGGCCCCGGACCGAAGCGGAAACCGGTCCATCGATGCCATTGCGATCGGCACATCCACCGGTGGACCGCAGGCGTTGCGGAGCCTGATTCCGGCGCTGCCGGCGGACCTGCCGGTGCCCCTGTTCATCGTCCAGCACATGCCCGCCGGGTTCACCGCCTCGCTGGCCGCTCGGCTCGACGACCTCGCTCCGCTGCGGGTCGTCGAGGCGGCCCACGGCATGCCCGTCACGGCCGGCTGCGTGCACGTGGCGGCTGGCGGCTGGCATCTGACGGTCGACCGGCAGCGGGAGGCGGTGCAGTGCGTGCTCGACGCCGGCCCGCTCCGGCTTGGCTGCCGGCCGTCATTCGACTCGCTCCTGGAATCGCTGGTGCCGATCTACGGCTCCCGGCTGATGGCGGTCGTGCTCACCGGCATGGGGCAGGACGGCCTGGCCGGCTGTCGTGCGGTGAAGGCGGCCGGCGGTTTTGTCGTCGCCCAGTCGGCCGCGGGCTGCACGGTGTACGGCATGCCGAAAGCGGTGATCGCGGCCGGGCTGGCCGACGCGGTGTTGCCGCTGGAAGCGATTTCGGCCGCAGTCACGGCCTGTGTCCGCGGCCGCGGCACGCGTTGACGATTTGCGGCCGCAGGTCAATCGCCTACGCATCGCTCCAATCCTGCCGCGGGTGTCCGCCCGCGCCTGGGTCAGGGGCGTGATCGCTTGCGGTCGAAGCGAATCAGGCAGCCCACCGGAGCGGTTTCCTTCACGGTCACATCCCGGCCGGCGAGCAGGGCGTCGATCGCGTCCTCGACGTGGCGTTTTGTGACGTCTTCTGGCTTGGTGGCATCGTCGAAGGCGCCCATGTAGACGATCCGGCGCTGGCGGTCGAGCACGAAGAACTCCGGCGTCCGGACGGCGCCGAACGACTTCGCGACCTCCTGCGATCCGTCGAAGAGGTACGGAAACGCAAAGCCCCGCTCCTCGGCCCGGCGCTTCATCGCCTCGGGCGCGTCTTCCGGAATGAGGTTCGAGTTGATCGCGACCACCGCCACGCGGGCTCCCTTGCCGGCGTGCTTGCGAGCGAGGTCGTCGATCCGGCGCTCGTAATCGACCGCGTACGGGCAGCTGTTGCAGGTGAAGGCCACGACCACGGCAGCGCGGTCGGCGACGTCGTTCCACGAGTGGAGGCGGCCGTCGGTGCCGGGGAGATCCTTCCAGGCGGGCACGACGTCGCCGATGACGCGGTCGGGATTGTAGGTGCCCGCGCTCACCCCGGAGGTGGGCGTGAAGAAGGGAAGCGTCAGGGAGGTGCAGGCGGCCAGCAATGCGGCTGCCCGACCGGCGCATGCCGCGAACTGAAACGACGGGACTGCACGGGAACTCGCGGGGGCTGGCACGGCGGCACCTGGCGACATCCGGGGAGAGAGTCTTTACGAACTCGGCCATAATACAATCAGCGGCGAGGAACGAGCGGCCTCCTGTGCGATCGGCGGTGGACGAGGAGAAATCGTCAACCCTCTCGCGCCGCGGAAAGACGGGTACGGATGCTGCGTTGAGCCACCTTGCTCACCGATGGTCGTCGTGGCCGACAGCATCTTGCCTGGATTTTGCGGCTGGCACGACAGTGCCATTCGTGCCTGGCACCGTTTTCCTTTTTCCATGCACTCCTTCGACGTCATCGTGGTGGGCAGCGGGGGCATGGGCTCGGCCGCGGTCTGCCATCTCGCCCGGCGCGGGGCCCGCGTGCTCGCCCTCGACCGGTTTCCGCTCGCCCACGACCGGGGCAGTTCCCACGGCCAGACGCGGCTCATCCGCCTCGCCTACTACGAGCATCAGAATTACGTGCCGCTCCTGCTCCGGGCCCGTGACTTGTGGCGCGAACTCGAGGCCGAGATCGACCGCCCGCTGCTCGTCGAGTCGGGACTGCTGGCCGCGGGCCCGGCCACGGGCGCGGTCGTGGCCGGGACGCTCGCCTCCGCCCGCACGCACGGCCTGCCTGTCGAACCGCTCTCGGCGCGCGAGGCCCGCGAACGCTGGCCGGCGTTCCGCCTGCCCGACGACTGGCAGGCGGTGTTCGAGGCCCGGGCCGGCTACCTCGCCGTCGAGGACTGCGTTCGCGGCCACGCACAGGCCGCCACCCGGGCCGGGGCGGTCCTCCGCCACGGCGTGACGGTCCACGACTGGCGGATCGACGGCGGCCGGGCGGTCGTCCAGACTGACGCCGGTGCCTTCACCGCCGACCGGCTCGTGCTCTGCCCCGGCCCGTGGGCCGGCGGGCTGCTCCGGCTGCCCCGGCCGCCGCTCTTCGTCGTGCGCAAATCCCTCTTCTGGTACGCGCCTCCCGGCGCGGCCGCGTTGCCGTATGCCGCCGGCTGACTCCCCTGCTTCGCCTTCGACACGCCCAGCGGATTTTTTTACGGCTTTCCGGCGCTCGACGACCGGGGCCTGAAGGTCGCGGAGCACAGCGGCGGCCAGCCGGTCGCCGCGGCCGACGACGTCGATCGGCGGATCGACCCCGCGGAGCAGCGGCGGATCGAGGGCTGGCTCGCCGACCACCTGCCCGGCGTCGGCAGCCGGCGGACGGACCACGCGACATGTCTCTACACGATGACCCCCGACCACCACTTCCTGCTCGGTCTCCATCCCGACCATCCGCAGGTCGCGCTGGCAGCGGGTTTTTCCGGACACGGATTCAAGTTCGCGAGCGTCGTCGGCGCGGTCCTCGCCGATCTCGTGACCGCGGGCCACACGCCGCTGCCGATCGACTTCCTCGCGCCAGACCGGTTTCGCTGACCGATCCCGGCTCCCGGGCCGCCACCCGAAGCACCGACCGCCGGCCTCATTCGAGCTTTGGTTCGGCCGGATCGGAAGGGACTGCGTGCGTGCCGGCGACGATCTCGGCCTGCCGCTTCCGCACCATCTCCAGCAGTTCGGCGGGCAATTTCTCGTCGTGGCCGTGCCACGGCGCCAGCGCCACTCCCCCCTTGGCGAGCGTGGCGAACCGCCGCAGATTTTCCGCCTCGACGACGCCGGCCGCGACCCGGGCCACCACGTGATCGACGACCGGCTGCATGTTCCAGATCGTTCCGCTGATGACGTGGTCCGGCGCCTCGGCATGCTGATCGATCATGTTACCGAACGCCCGCACGCCCGTCTCCCGGGCGGCGGCGATCGCTCCGGCACGCTCGGCGAAGATCACGTCGGCACCGGCCGCGATCTGCTTGAGCGCGGCCGCCCGCGCCTTCTCCGGATCGAACCAGGAGTCGATGAAGTCGAGCCGCACCTTGGCGTCGGGATTGGACTCCTGCACGCCGGCGATGAACGCGTTGATCGTCCGATGCGGTTCCGACTCGTGCTTGCCGGCCACGATGCCCACGCTGTTCGCCGTGCTGAGCTTGCCGGCGAGCAGGCCGCACAGATAAGCCGGTTCGACGAGCGCACTGTCGAACGTCGAGACGTTCGGTTTCTGCGGTTCGCCGGCCCCCGCCACCAGGAACGACGTCGCCGGATGCCGACGGGCGACGGCGAGGATCTCGTCCCGGGCGTCGACAGAATCGGCGATGACGATGTCGGTCTTGTCCGCGATTGCCCGCTCCACCGCCGCGAGCTGCTTCTCGACGGTGTCAAGGGCGTCCTTCCACTCGTACCGCACCCGGCTCTCCTGCTCCGCCCTGCGCAGGGCGGCGTGGATGACCTGGTTCCAGGGTTCGCGAATCGACGTCGCGTAGGCGGCGAAGACGGTCGGCACCTTGGCTGCCGCCGGTTCGTCCGCGGCGTGGACGAGACCGCAGGCCGCCATGGCGACAATCACCAGCCCGCTGCTCACGCTTCGCTCGTGCATCCGCCTGCTCCTGAAACGAGCATCTTCGCCCCGGTTTGCCGGACGGACAAGGGTCGGGCCGGCGGGCGGTCGCCGAAATGCATCGCCCTGCATCGGTCGGCTCGCCGCACCGGCTGCCGCGGCTCAGCCTGGAGCCTGACGACGCCGCCATGCCTCGCCGAGGAGGATGCCACATGCGACCGAGACGTTGAGGCTCTCCACCGCACCGGTGCCCGGAATCCGCACCCGCAGGCTGGCCAGGGCATCGATCGCCTCCGACACCCCCGCCCCCTCCGCCCCGAGCACGAACACGGGCCGCTCGGGAAGCCGGGCCGCGAACAAAGGGTCGCCCCGGCGGCTCGACGTGGCCACCACGCGGTAGCCTGCCTGCCGAAGCCGGGCGAAGTCGGCCGCCGGCGTCTCCAGGTCGCAGACCGGCACCAGTTCCGCGGCCCCCTCGGCGACGCGGACCGCCGCCGGCGACAACGGCGGCATCGCGCCCGTCGCCCCGAGCACGCCCCCCGCGCCGAAGTGCGCCGCCGTCCGGAGAATCGAGCCAAGATTGTGCGGATTCTGGACGCCGTCGAGGTAGACCAGCGGCCCGGTCGCGCCGCCGGCCCCGATCTCGCGGAGCAGTTCGGCAAGCGTCCGACGCCGCAACTGCCGGGCGAGGATCGCGATCCCCTCGTGGTGCGTGGCACCGGTGAGCCGCGCGAGGTTGTCGGCCGCGACGATCTGGAAGCCTTTTCGCTCCCGGCCGCACCAGGCAAGGAGTTCGGCAAATTGCCCCTTCCGGCGCTCCTCCACGTAGACGCGGACGATCTCCTGCGGCCGCCGCGCGAACAGGGCGGCGCAGGCCCGCACGCCGTGAAACATCTCCTCCGCCTTCGCGCGATGCCGGCATCGGGCCCCCGCCGCCGGACCGCCGGCGGGCCTTGCCGGCACCGGCCCCCTGGCCGGCGCGGCCTGTGCCGGAGAGCCGGCGCCGGCATGTCCCGGCCGGCCGGCGGGCCGGGGTCGCTTCAGGCGACGAGACGGCGGTCTTTTCATGTCGCCAATTGTACTTCCCCGGCGCCGGCGCGTAGCATCCCCGCGGCGTTCCGGTCCGGGGCATGGTCGCCGCATGCGGAGTCCTGCCATGCCCCACAAACGGATACTGTTTCGCGCCGCCGCCCGGGAACGGGTGCTCAGCGGCGCCACCGCGCTGGCCGACGCCGTCCGCGTCACGCTCGGGCCGAAGAGCAAGTGCGTGCTCATCGAGAAGAAATGGGGGCCGCCCCTGGTCTGCAACGATGGCGTCACGATCGTCAAGGAGATCGAACTGGCCAACGCCGAGGAGAACCTCGGCGCCCGCATGCTGCGTGAGGCGGCGGAGCGGACGAGCGACGTCGTGGGTGACGGCACCACGACCTCGACGCTCCTCGCCCACGCGATCCTCGCGGCGGGCCTGCGCAACCTCGCCGCCGGCGCCAGCGCCGTCGATCTCAAGCGCGGCCTCGACCGGGGACTGAAGGTGGCGGTGGCGGCGATCAAGGCGTTGTCGAAGCCGGTCGCGAGCCGGCGCGAGAAGGCGCAGGTGGCGGCCCTCTCCGCTCACAACGACCAGCCCCTCGGCGATTTCGTCGCCGAGGCGATGGAACGGGTCGGGAGCGAGGGCGTGGTCACCGTCGAGGAGGCGAAGGGGACGGAGACCTCGATCGAGGTCGTGGACGGCATGCAGTTCGACCGCGGCCTGCTCTCGCCTTACTTCATCACCGACAGCGAACGACAGCAGGCCGTTCTCGAGCACCCCTTGATCCTGCTCCACGAGGGCAAGATCGCCGGTCTCAAGGAGTTCCTGCCCTTTCTCGAGGCGGTTGTGCCGCTCCGCCGTCCGCTGGTCGTCATCGCGGAGAGCGTCGAGGCCGAGGCCCTTGCCACGCTGGTCGTCAACCGACTGCGCGGCATTCTCGAGTGCGTCGCCGTCAAGGCGCCGGGCTACGGCGACCGGCGCCGGGCCCTGATGGAGGACATGGCGATCCTCACCGGCGGCAAGTTCCTTTCGGCCGACCTCGGTGTGTCGCTGGAGTCTGTGCAGCCCGCCGACCTCGGATCGGCGACCCGCGTCACGGTCGATCGCGACGCCACCACCATCATCGGCGGCCAGGGGGACAAGGCCGCGATCCAGGGGCGGTGCGTGGAGATTCGCCGGCTCGTCGCCGCGGCCACGGGGGACTACGACCGGGAAAAACTCGAGGAGCGGCTCGCCAAGTTGGCCGGCGGCGTGGCGATCATCCGCGTCGGCGCCCCGACCGAGGCCGAGCTCAAGAGTCGGAAGGAGGCACTCGCCGACGCGATCAGCGCCACACGGGCGGCGATCGCTGAGGGGATCGTGCCTGGCGGCGGGCTCACGCTCCTGCGGGCCATCGAACCCGTCGAGGAGGAGGAACAGCGGTGCGGCGGGGACGAGCGGACCGGCATCCGGATTCTCCGCCAGGCACTGGAAGTTCCGACGCGGACGATCGCCGAGAACTCGGCCGTGGACGGGGGCGTGGTGGTGGGGGAAATGCGTCGCGGCACCGCCAACCACGGCTTCGACGCCGCGCGGGGAACGTTCTGCGACCTGCTCGAGGCCGGCATCGTCGACCCCACCAAGGTGGTCCGCGTGGCCCTCGAGAACGCCGTCAGCGTGGCGGGCACACTGCTGCTCACCGAGGCGACGCTGACGGAGGTCCGGGAGCCGGAGGGGGCGAAACCGGCGGGCGAACTCGCCGAGATCTGAGCCGGGCGGAGTCGCGACGAAAAGCGGACGTGCCCATGCTCTTCCGGCTCAACCTACCGGGAGCAGGTTCCTGTTGACACGCCTCTTCGCTGAATCCGTGAGGGGTTGCCCATGCCCCGAGAGGCGGCGTTGCCGGGACGTGAAGGAGGGCATCGATCCGCCATGCGGCGGATTGGTCTGGCGAAAACGCAGCCAGCATCGAGTGAACGGAGGCCTGGACGGCCCTGAAGGGCCGAAGGGAACGGCCGACGAGCAGGGCATGGCAACCCCGAACCGTCGGAGCGTTCTGTTACCTCGTGGATGCTTCCGGTAGTACGAGGCTGGGCTGCGGCATGGTTTCAGGTCTCTTGCCGCCGGTCTCGTCGCCGGCGCGATCCTACTTGCCATCGGCGGGATCGTCGTCGCCCGGCTCTTGGTCGTAGCGGGCCAGCACCCACTGTCGCGTCTGTCCATTTTCGTAATGCACCGACACCGGCCCCGAGGGCTCGGTAAGTACTGCCAGCGCCGTCTGGAAGGTCGTCCTGCCGTGCGGGCCGAACGTCCAGGCGACGCGATGTGTCCCCTTGTCGACCGCCCCGCGGAGCGGATGATCGGCGTTGCCGAGCAGATCGTGGTACGTGCCGCGCAGCGTTCCATCCTTGCCGAGGGCCAGTTGCAGCAGCGCCGTCGCCTCGGTCTGATTTTCCGGTGCGAGCGTGAACACGCCGAGCGGCAGGAATGCCGCGTCCTGCGCCGGTTCTGCCAGGCCCTTCGCGGCGAGCTCCCGAGCCCCCTTCGTTTCGGTCGCCAGTTCCTCGACCGTGGCATTCCGCCCTTCCGTGAACCGGGCCTCGGGAGCGTCGAGGTCCTCGTTGTCGGTGTCGTAGATCGTGGTGCTGGTCGCACCGTAGCCGTGCCACACCGGCGTCGCCGCCGCACCCAGGCCGAGCCATTCGGCGGCGTTGCCCCAGCCGGCGGTCCGCCAGGGATTGCCCCAGCCCCAGCCGCCACCCCAGGCACCGGCATGGCGTCCGTACCAGCCGCGGGAGAAGGGACGATCGTGATTCCCCCAGTGAGCATGGTGGTGGGCGTGATGGCTGGAGTGCCGATGGGCCGAGTGGTGATGGTGGCCGGCATGGCCGTGGTGACCGCTGTGGTGGCCGCCGTGATGTCCGCCGTGCCCGCCGCCATGGCCGCCCCGCCCCCAGGCCAGCGTCACGACACCGATGATCGCCACGCCCACAACGCCGCAGACAATCGATCCCTTCGTCGTCGTATGCACGATCTGCTCCTCGATCAGGTCTTGTCGCTGGTTCCCGCCACGTGCCGGGATTCTACCGCACGAGCGTGCTTTCGCATGTCGCCCCGCAGTTTTCCTCTCCGCGTGCCTTCGCTGCGCGACCTGGCCGTGTCCGTTACAGGCCGACCTGCTTCCACGCCTCGCGGCAGGCCTTGCCGGTCGCCGCCGAGAACCGCTTCGTCGCGATCCGCTCGGTCGTCTTCGCCAAGGTGTCGAACGTCGCTGTTCGCGGCAGCCGCATCATCGTCTCGTACCAGACGCCAGCCGGCGTCTCCCAGGCGGGCCCGCCGATGGCCTGCGCGAAGAGCACGAACGCCCGGTTCGGGATCCCCGAGTTGATGTGGACGCCTCCTGAATCAGCCGCGCCCGTGTAGATCTTGTCCATGTGGTCCGGCTGCGGGTCGGACCCGAGCACCGGGTCGGCGATGTAGGCCGTTCCCGGCCGCTCCATGTCGCGGATCGCCCGCCGCGTGCGCGCCGGCACGAGCACCTCAGCGCCGACGAGCCAGCTTGCCCGCGGCCCGATCTGCCGCCCGCGCCACTGCCGCACCAGCACGCCGAAGACGTCGGCGAAGTGCTCGTTGATCGCCCCGGATTGGCCCCGGTATACAAGGTCGCTCGCGAACGACTGCACGCCGTGCGTCAACTCGTGGGCGACCACGTCGAGCGACCGTGTGAAGCACTGGAAGACCTCGCCGTCGCCGTCGCCGTAGGCCATCTGGGCGCCGTCCCAAAATGCGTTGTTCATCGGCTGGTAGCGATCCTGGCCGTCCGCCTCGCCGACGTGGACGCTGGAGATGAGCTTCATGCCGGCGTCATCGATCGAGTTGCGGCCGAAGCGTTGCAGGTAGAAGTCAAACGTGTCGCCGGAGTAGTCGTAGGCCTCGTTGACGCACTGGTCGGCGGTTGGGGGCTCGCCCTCGCTGCGGACCAGCTTTCCGGGGAGCATGTCCTTCTGGCCGGCGTCGTAGATGAGCCGCTGCCGACCCGGTGGGGACGGCGTGGCGAACGCATGCCGCCCGACCTGTCGGGCGACGCCCCGGGCGGCCCGGACCGCGGCTGCATGGGCGAGGGAGACCCGCGCCCGCTCTCGAATTCGCGGGTCGGCCGCACGGGTCATCTGCTCCGCCATGTAGGGCGGGACGATGCACTGCAGCGGTGCGCGGACCGGCCGGGGGGACCGGCCGGGAGAAACGGCGCTCATGGGGAATCCTGCGAAGGTGCGAAGCCTGGTGAGAGCGATCCGCGTGCGCCGGAGGAGGTCAGACCTGCCGCCGGCGGCGCCGATTGATGGGGGGGTGTTATCCCCTTTTAAAACCACCTCTGCAAGGGAGGGCCTCGTGGCTTTCGGTTCTTTCAGTCGCCGGCCGGCGATCCGCGCCCTCGCGCTGGCCATTCCGGGCTGGTTTCTCGGGGCAGAGCACGCGTCGGCCGGCGAAGTCGGCCGCATGCTGCGCGGCCTGACCGCCCCACTGCACCACGCACGGCACCCGCCGTCGCCGCCCGCCGATCCCTGCGTGGAGGATCTCGCTGCCCGGATCGCCTGGGTCCAGCGTCGCCTCGAACGCGACGGCTCGATCGTCGCCAAGCAGCCCGACGTCTGGGGCCAGAACCGGCTCACCGCGCATCGCCTCGAATACGAGGAGGAGATGCGCCGGCAGCTCGGCCAGTTCGCCCTCCGATCGAGCGCGGCACTGCGCCGCAGCGACCAGGCTTTTCTCGGCATGGCGCTGGCCGTGCAGTCGGCCGCGGGCCGACGGCGATCGGCTGCCGAGGCGGCGGTTCCCGACATTCCCGCACCGAGCGTCGTGAACACGATTCAGGGGCTGATCCCCACCACGAACGAGGGCCAGGGACGGGCCGACTCCGTGGTCATCGCCCGGACCGCTCCGCTGGCGTTCCCGCCGGCACCGGCCGATTTCCAGTTCGGCGACGAACCACCGGCCCTCGAGCCCACGATTCACATCGACCAACTCAGCCGTTATCTCAATCACCTTCAGCAGCTGCGGCGCGTCAACGAAGGAGACGATTCGGCCGATGCCCCTGGCTATTCCCTGAACCTCGTCCGCATCCCGGTGTCGATCCAGCCCGGCACGCGGACCAGGAAGGGACACGGCGCCGAGATCACGCTTATTGACCGATGAAAAGTAGATTCATGAGCAGTAGCGATACATCCCCGTCGCGATGCGACGGCAGGCCATGAATGATTTATTCACGACTCAATAGCGTCGAGCCCTGCCTTGGAGACGCCCTCCTGCCGACCACGTTTCGCAACCTCGTGCTCAACGACGTCGTCGACCTCGTCGCCCCGGGGTTGACCTGGTGCGTCAACGACCCCCAGTGCGTCGGCTGGGCGGCGACCATCGCCGCGGCGACCGACAACGGCGTCCCGCCGGCCGCGGCGGGGGCGAATCGTCAGGGGGTGCTGGCGGCGACGCGATCGCTGCGGGCGCAGCTGCCGGCGGCGATCCCCGCGGCGGCACCGGCGATCAATTCCCGCCGTGCCCGGCTCCCCATCCCGTTCACGCAGCTCGCGGACGTCGCCGGCATCGAGCAGATCGCGGTCCTCGTCCGCGACACCCGCGCGGCCCTCGGCAATCATCCGGCCAATCCTCCCTGCATCGGCTACCTCGACGTTCGCAGCCATCTGGCCGAGGAGCTGCGGGCCGCCTGGGACTTCCTCGCGGTCGACACGCGGCGTCACGTGTGGCAGGAACTTGCCGGCTGGAACCTCGCGGGGCTCGTTCGCGGCCGCCAGGTCGCCGCCCTGGCGGCCGTCAGGAGCCGTTTTTTCGCTTCGCTCGGCGCCGGATCCGAAACGGAGCCGGTCCTCCGGCTCCCCGGGGACGATGTCCCACACCCGGAGCCGGTCGAGCCTGCTCCCGGGTGTGCCGAGACGGAACATGCGGTGCGGCCTCTCTGTCGCACGACGACCGCGGTGCTCGCCTGGGCGATCCTCGTCGAGAGCGCGCTGCTCAACGAGCGCCTCGTCGAGGACGTCCGCGATGCGCCGGGTGCCAGGGGCCGGGGACGGCCGGCGACCGCCTGCGTCGGCCCTTTCTTCGGTCCCGATCCTGCGCCGGAGGCCCGGGCCACGTTCAACGACTACGTCCGCTGCCGCTGGCCGATCCGCGTGTTCGCCCTCGACCCGGCGAGCGACGACCAGAACGTCGAGGATTCCTATGCCCGGCGCCGAGAGCTGCAGATCGCGCTGGCGACGGCGGCGGCATCGGGCCGGCTCAATGCCCAGGCTCTCGCCCGGCACACCCGCCGGCTGGAGACCGACATGGCCGTGGTGGCCCTCAACCGCACGGCCGTCGGCTTTGCACACGGCGCGAACACGTTCGGCTGGCGGTTCTATCCGCGCATGCAGTCGCCCCCCGTCCGGGGCACGCTGGCGGCGCTCGGCGAGACGATCCGCGGCGGACCGACCACTGCCGGCGATCGCGCCCAGCGGGAACTGGAGCCCGGGATCCGCGAATGCACCGCGATCGTCGTCATGCCTTCGTTCGTTCCCTGGATCACGCTCGACGTCCGCACCACCTGGTTCGCACTGGCTCATCCGCGGCACGCCCCGCCCGACATCCAGGAGACGCTGGCACTCTCCCGAGCGGTGAAGCAGATGCACGACGCGGCGCTCGCCTGCGGTCGCTGCGCCCATGGCTATCGCGCCGGCGAGGTCCCCCGGCTCCTGCGGATCGTCGAGCAACTCGACGGATCGCTGCCCCTGCAGACCGTCCAGGCGCAGATCCCCTACGAGAACACCGCCGGAGGCTTCGAACTGTTCAACGCCGGCGTCACCGATCTGGCACCGGAGCTGATCGGCTGGTATGGCGGACCGGGCATCGACCCCCAGGGCCCGACGACGCTGTTCCTCGTCGGCAAGGGCTTCAGCATCCATGACACCGCCGTCATCGCCGGGGGCCGGCCGGCCCGCTTCGAACTCGTTTCCCGCGAGGTCATCAAGATCGAGGTGCCCGCCGGAGTGGCGACGGTCACGACCGTGACCGCCCCCGACGGTTTCGGCACGCGCCGGGCCGAAGGGCTGCTGCGGCTCACCGCCGCCAGCGAACCACTCCCGGCCCCCGCCGGTTTCCCCGCTGCCTCATCCACGTCATCCGCCTCTGCCGCAGCGGACACGCCGGGACTGTCGCCCGTTCGCCCCGCCGATACCGCTGCGGCTCCCCCGTGTGCCGGCTGCGACCCGCCCGCGTGCGGTGCCTGCGGCAGCGTTGCCTGCAATCACCGGGAGTCGGTCGCCATCCACCTCGTCACCCCCTACGGGGTCAGCAGCCAGCTGTTCGTGCCGGTCGCCCGCCGGTCGGCGGCCCAGGCCGGGGGGCTCACGTTCGCCCCCGCCTGCACCATCGCCCTCACCTTCACCGTCTCGAAGACGACGGCGGCGCGAAGCGAGGCGGCCCGGGTGGACGAGTTCTTCGCCGCGGACTGTGACGCGGTGACCATTGTCGCGCCGGAATCGTTCGTGCCCCCCGCCAAGGGATCGCTGCGGCTGCTGCTCCGTGACCAGCGGACGGCGGCGGTCGCGGCGACGCTCTCCCTCGACGACCCATTCTTCGACGCGGGCCATGCGCGGTACACGATCGCGGGAGCCGATCTGCGGAACTTCGTCGGCGACACGTCGCGCCCGGCCACCGACAAAACGCTCCGCGGTGCCGTCAAGCCCTACCTCGACGCGCTGCTCCGGCAGGGGACGATCGGCGCGGACGGTGACGCCGTCTCCCTGTCCCTCACGGCCGAGCTGGTCGCCGGCCAGCAGGTGCTGCCCGTCGGCGGCGCGATCGGCGTCACCGCGACCCGCCGTGGCCGGACGGCCGTCGAAACGTCCCCCGATCCGTCCCTGCAGGCGCCGTGAACCGAAGCCTGGATGGCTTTTCCCCGCCCCGGCTTTAGACTCGACTTCCGCTGCCGGATATGGCAGCACGCATGCCGTTTGGTACTGCCAGCCGTCTGCTCGGTGCCCTCGGCATCGTCTCGCATGCAGAACCGTGGCGGCCACGGCATCGCGGCCACGCCGGACAATCCGCTCGAGGAGATTCCCATGTCCACTTTCCACCGTCAGCGACGTCGCGTTCCCGTCCTGGCCCTCTTTCTCGTTGCCGCGACGAGCGGCGTGCAGCCCGTCTCCCCGGCTTGGGCCGCCGAGCCGGCCCCACTCACGGCGCTCTCCCCCGCCGAGGCCACGGCACTGATCAAGGAAGCGAACCCGCCGAAAATGGTGCGCGTGGCGGTCACTGAACTCTCTCCCGAGGTGGCGGCGATTCTCGCCGGCTCGAAGTCCGGCCTCAGACTCGATGCCCTGACCTCAATAACGCCGGAAGTCGCTACGGCCCTCGCTCCGCACGCCGGTGAGCTCGTCGTGGGCGTGACGGAACTTTCGGATGAAGCGGCAGCGGCGTTGGCGAAGCACGTCGGCGACCTCCAGTTCCCCAATCTCACGAGCCTGTCTTCCCTGCCTCTGGCCGAGCGGATAGGCCGGCAGACGGTCGTCGGGCTCGAAAGCGTGTCCCGGGTCTCCCCGGAGATCGCCCGGGCACTCTGCCCGCCCGTGGACCTCAAGGACAAGTCGCTCGGCTATCGCTGGATCACGATCGGCCTCACGGAAATTCACCCCGAAGCCGGGGCCGCGATCGCGGCCAGCCGCCACGGCTTCGCGATGCCACGGCTGGAATCGATCTCGGCAGAGGCGGCCGCGTCCATGTCGGGCGCGTTCCTCAACATGCGGATGTGGGGATTGAGAACGCTCGCGCCGGCCGAGGCTGTCGCACTCGCCACGGGGGGCGGCATCCTCGACATCCGGGGCTTCGGCCCCGAGATTCGCGACGACACGGCCGCGGCCATGGCAGAGCTGATCGGGAGGCGCGGAACTCGGCAGATCGACCTCAACGGCCTGGAAAAGCTCTCGTCGCCGGCGCTCGCCGTCGCGGCGCTCACGAAGAAAAACAATCGGAATGGGCCGCACGGCTCACTCGGTGGCGTCAGCGAAGTAACGGCCGAAGTCGCCCAGGCGCTCGCGGAATGCACGGAGGCGATCAACGGTCTTCCTGCCCTGGAGTCATTCACGTCGGCCCCGCTGGCGGCCAGGTACGCCAGTCAGAAAGAACCGGTGATCTTGAAGAAACTGACGTCGATTCCGGACGACGTCGCCGCCGCGTTGGCCGCCCACCGGGGGAAAATGGATCTTTCCGGCCTGAAGTCGCTCTCCGTTCCGGCAGCCGCGGCGTTTGCCACGCACGAAGGAGAACTCTCCCTCGATGGCCTCGATGAGATCAGCGACGAGGCGGCGGAGGCGCTCGCGAAGGCGGTCGGCCAGGTTTCCGTGAAGCGGCTGCGCAATCTCTCCCCCGCAGCCCGGGCCGCTCTCGGGTCGAACCCGAAGATCAGCCTGGCCCCGGCACAGCCCGCTCCCTGACCGGCAGCGACTTCGGCAGACCGGGCTCGCCGCCAGCAGGCCCGCCGAGCCGTCAGGAATTGACGACGTTCCGTGGCGTCCCGGCCACGAAGCCGCGGAGATTGTCGGCACTGGTCTCGATCAGCCGGCGCCGGGCGTTCCGTGTCGCCCAGGCGACGTGGGGCGTGATCACGCAGTTCCGGGCCGTGAGCAGCGGATTCGTGGCGGAGGGGGGCTCCGCCGCGAGCACGTCGAGCCCCGCCCCGGCGATCCGGTCGGCTTCCAGGGCGGCCGCCAGGGCCGGCTCGTCGATGAGCGGCCCCCGCGACGTATTGATGAGGAACGCCGTTCTCTTCATCTTGGCGATGTTTCTTGCGTTCATGAGCCCGGCCGTCGCCGGCGTGAGCGGGCAGTGGAGGCTGACGACGTCGCTCTCGCGGAGGAGCGTGTCGATGTCGGCCGCCTCGGGCCCGCCCGCGGCGCTGAGCCGGTGGGCCAGGATTCGCATCCCAAAGGCCCGACCGATCGCCGCCACGGCCCGTCCGATCCGACCGTAGCCGACGATCCCGAGCGTCAGGCCGGCGAGTTCGACGAGGTCACCGTCCCAGTAGCAGAAGTCCGGGCAGGATGACCAGCGACCGGCCCGGACGGTCGCCGCATGGTGGCCCACCCGATTGGTCAGTTCCAGGAGCAGGGCGAACGTTGCCTGGGCCACGTTTGGCGTGCTGTATTCCGGCACATTGCAGACTGGGATCCCCCGGGCCCGGGCCGCCGCACCATCGACCACGTTGTGGCCGGTCGCGAGCACGCCGATGTAGGCGAGGCCCGGAAGTGCCTCGATCGCGGCCGCGTCGATCGGGACCTTATTGGTGAGCAGGCATTCCGCCCCCGCCCCTCGGGCGACGACCTCGCCGGCCGCTGTGCGGTCATGGACGGTGAGCACCCCGAGGGATTCCAGCGGCGACCAGGAAAGGTCACCGGGATTCGTCGTCCAACCATCCAAAATAGTGATTTGCATCGAACTTCACGTCGCTGGAAGGAGAGGGGAACGGAGCAGTCTAATGATTTTCAGCTGTTTTTCAGCGAAAAAAATCTTTTCGACCGCTTTGGCACGTGATGTGCAACATGTCCTTGGGGGGCATGGTCCGTTGGACCTTGCCCTCTGATTCAGGCGTGGACTGCGCGTGGCCCTGTGCGGCCTCGCGCCCGAACGCGCCGCCCAGGGACCGTTTTGTGGCTTTTTTGAAGGTTTTTTGTCCCCCCTTGCGCGAAAGGACCGCTGCATGACAACTCGGCGTCGACATTCCGACCGCACTCCTGAATAGTCGTCTGGATAGCGGCCTCAAAGGCCCTTGTCTCGCGATTTTTCGGCTGTTTTCACTGCTGTGGGGGCTGCTGCGCGGGTTCTCCTCCGGGGAACTGCGGGGCGGTTTCCTCAGACCGTGGGGCCGTACGTCCATCGGACACATCTGGGGAACCGCGGTTTTTCCGCGGTTTCACGCTGTGTCCGCGTGCCTACGTCTGCTCCAGGACCACCAAGGTCCAGGGTCTCACCATTTTGGTGAGGCGGTCACGGTTTTGGTGATCACCGATTCTGTGAGCAGGGTTCGGCAGACTGTCCGAGTTGTTCGCCATCGTTCGCAGGCACATGCGAACCATCGCAGCAAAACACATGAAACAGAGCCAGGTAACGGAGGAAAGCGAGGCAGTCGTGGTATTTGGCACGCGGGTTGCGTTTCCGTCCGTCGCCCTGCGGGGTCGGGTCACCAGTGACAAGGTGCTCCGGTCTTCATCGTCCATCCGGGTCCGGAAGGCCCGGCGAGTTCTTCAGGTCTTTTTTTCTTCAGCAACGAAAAGGAAACTTCTCATGAGGTCCACTGCTCTCAAGTCTCTCGCCGGCCGATGTGCGCTGGCCGTCCTCGGTCTCGCCGCCATGCTCTTTGCCTCGCCGGCAAGGGCGGAAGTTGTGTTCGGCAATTTGGGGGATGTCGATCAGCGAACGCTGGGAACGACTTCTACCGATCTGATACCCGAAAGTTGGCTCGCTCAGGGCTTTTCCACCGGCACATCGTCTCGACTCGACCTGGCTTCGCTCACGCTCGGTCTCTCGTCGGTAACCGGGACAAACGTCACCGTTTCGATCTTCAGCGATGCCTCGGGGCTCCCGGGTTCCTCGATCTGGACGTCGAGTCCGACCCTGGTGACCGGGACTGCCAAGTTCAGTTTCTCAAGTCCCAGCATGCCATCGCTGACGGCGGGCACGAGCTACTGGATCGTTCCGAATGGGGCCAAATGGTTCTATGTTGCTGGCACGCCGGCATCCCCGTCGCAGCAGAACGGTTCGGGGTATCAATACCTCGGCCTGTCGCAGGGCGAAGGGAACACGCCGCTGCCTTCGGGACCGTGGACCGCCCCGATCACCTCGGGCGGAATCACGCGGTACGCTGTCTCGATCAACGCGGTTCCCGAGCCCTCCACGCTCGCTCTGGCGGGCATCGGTGTGGCTGCCCTCGGTGGCCTGGAACTTCGCCGGCGGTCGCGACGGAATGGCGGCAGCAAGTGACCTGGGCTGAAAGAAGTTGCGATCGACCGTTCCACGGCCGATTCATCTGAAGATGACCTGCAGAAACTGACGACGAAAACGAAAAGCCGCGGCGTCCCCGAGTGGGCGCCGCGGTTTTTTCGTAGACTTGCCCAAGTCGTGGCCGGACGCCGCTTTCCGAACGCCTTGGAAGCCGCCTTCATGCACCGCAGCGATTCCCGGCTTCTTGTCGCCGTCGCATGCTGCGTCGCCTGGTTTTTGCCGAGCCTGGCCGGCCGGCTGCCCGCCGTCGAACCAGAGTCGAGCGACGCGGCTCGGGCCGCCTACGCCTCCGCGGCCGCCCTCCAAAACCGTGAGGCGTGGGATCTCGCCGCCGAGGAGTGGCAGACTCTTATCCAGCGGCATCCGCAGGATCCGCTGGCGTTCAAGGCCCGCTACTATCTGGCCATCTGCCAGCTCAAGAGCGGCGACCAGTGGCCGGCGGCCTCGAAGACGCTCCGCGACGTGATCTCTGGTCCCGCCGACGAGGCTACGAAGGCACTCGCCCGCTGGGAACTCGGCCGCGGTTCGTTCGTGGCGGCCCAGGCGAAGCCGTCTCCCGAATCCTGGACCACGGCGGCGGCGAGCCTGCGAGACTTCCTGGAAAAGTCCCCCGGCCAGCCGCAGGCGGCCGACGCGGCGTATTTTCTCGGCGAGTCGCTCTGGCAGGGGGGCAAACGCGACGATGCGGTCGCGGTCTGGGCCCGGTGCGTGCAGGATCATCCCGACGCGCCGCGGCTGCCCGACGTGCTCTACGCGCTCGGCGTCGGTCAGGCCGAGACTGGTCGCGGCGCCGAGGCCGCGGCCACGCTCGAACGCTTCGCCAGTTCGTTCCCCGGTCACGCGCTCGCGGCCGATGTCGCCCTCTGGCGGGCCGACCTGGCGCTGGCTTCGGGCCAGTCGGCGGTTGCCGAGAAGGTGCTCGATCCGATCGCAGCAGGCTCCGGGCCCCGTGCGGCGGAAGCGCTCGACAGGCTCGGCAAAGCCCGCTGGAACCAGAAAAACTGGTCGGGAGCCGCCGACGCGTTCACGAGGCTCGTGCGCGACCATGCCGGCTCGCCGCTGGCAGCACGGGCCGCCGTCGCGGCGGGCCGAAGCCTCGTCGAGGCGGGAAAGCCGGCCGAGGCGCGGCTGCTCCTGGAAAAAGCCGCCGCCGGCACGGGCCCCGAGTCTTTCGACGCGGCCCACCGGCTCGCCCTCCTCGAACTCGACGCGAAGCAGCCCGCCCGGGCCCTCGACGTCGCCACGCGGGCCTTGGCCGCCATCGCCGGCCGCAAGGAAGCGGACCAGACGCTGGTCGCCACGCTCGAACTCGATCGTGCCGACGCATTGTGGGCCCTGCCCGAACGTCGCGGCGAGGCTGCGACTGCCTACGCGGCTATCGCCGACAGGCATCCCGATTCGCCGGCCGGGGCCGGCGCGGCTTCGATGGCGGCACTTGCATACCTCGAGCAGCAGAAGCCGGCGGAGGCGCTGACGCGGGCGGAGGCCTTTCTTGCCCGCCATGCGAAACCGGGTGAGGAGACCACACTCGACATCCGTGCCATACGCGCCGAGGCGTTGCTCGGCCTTGGCAAGACGGCCGCGGCCGCCGATGCCTACCGCGAACTGGTCGCCGCGGCGGAGCGGTCACCGAAGCGGCCGGCCTGGCAGGTGCGACAGGGGGTGGCGCTGGCCGCCGAAAAGGACTGGCAGCGGGCCCACGACCTGCTCGCGCCGCTGCTTGCGACCGTGAGCGGAGACCTCCAGGCCGAGGCCCGGTTTCTCGACGCCACGGCCCTCGTCGAACTCAAGCGGCCCGCCGACGCCGCGCAGGTGCTCGCCGACCTGGAGAAGTCGAGTCCCCGCTGGAGCCGGCGCGAGGAGGCCCTGCTGCTCGCGGTGCGGGCCCTGCGCGAGGCGGGCGATGCCTCCGCCGCGCTGGCCGCCGGCGAGAGGCTGGTCGCCGACCATCCGACCGGACAGAACGCCGACGTCTCCTGGTTTCGCGTCGGACAACTGCGGCAGGAAACGCGGCGGTTCGACGACGCGATCGTCGCCTTCCGGAAATCGGTCGCGGCACGGCCGGACGGCCCGCGAGCAGCCTGGGCGGTGCTGGCGACGGGCTGGTGCCACGAGGGAGCAGGACGGCTGGCGGAGGCCGTCCAGGCCTGGAACGACCTGGTGGAAAAGTATCCGCAGGCGGCGGCCGTGCAGCCCGCCCTTCTTGCCCGCGCGGACGTGCGGCAGCGTCGCGGCGAGTATGATGCCGCGCTCGCCGACGTGGAACGGCTGCTCGCCGGGCAACGCGCAGGCAAGGCCCCGCTCGATGCGGCGGCAGTCGGCGAAGCCCGGCTGCTGCAGGGCCTGTGTCTGGCCGGCACGAAGAAGTACGCCCAGGCGTCGGCGGCATTTCGCCGGCTCCTCGAGGAGCAGCCCCAGTTCGCGGCCGCCGACCGCGTCCTCTTCGAACTCGGCGCGGCGGAGACGCTCGACGGGAAGTCGGCCGAGGCGGCGACCACGTTCTCCACGCTCGTCGCCCGGTTCCCGAACAGCGCGTACGCCGGCGAAGCATGGCTCGAACGCGGCGAGTCCGCCTGGCGTGAGAAACGCTGGGACGAGGCCGCCACGGCCTATCAGGGTGCGATCGCGGCGGCCGGATCGACGCCGGCCGGCCGCCGCGACCTGGTCGTCGAGCAGGCCCGGCACAAGCTCGGCTGGACCCGGCTCATGCAGCAGGATCATGCCGCTGCCGCGGAAGCCTTCGCGGCGCAGCTCGCGGCGGCACCGCAGGGGGCGTTCGCGGCCGACGCGCAGGCCTTGCTCGGCGAGGCCCTGCTGCGGCAGGACAAGGTCGCGGATGCGGAGCGGGCATTCGCCTTGGCTCTTGCACCGGGGGTTTCCCTCTCGTCAGCCGAGCTTCGCGACAGCACGTTCGTCCGCGCCGCCGAGGCGGCTGCGCGGCAGGAGAAGTGGCAGGAGAGCCTCGCCCACGCCGAGCGCCTGCTCGCCGCCGCCCCGCAGTCGCCGCTCGCGCCGCAAGCCCGCTATGCCGCCGCCTGGGCACGGCACAACCTCGGCCGGCTCGACGAGGCACTCGCCGACTACCGGGCGATCGCCGACGGCCCGCGGACCGAACTTGCCGCCCGGGCGCGGCTCATGGAAGGCGAGGTGCTGTTCGAGCGCGGCGACCATCGGGAGGCGATCAAGTCCTTCTTCAAGGTCGCCTACGGGTTCGGCGAGAAGCAGGCGCCGGCCGCATTCCATCCCTGGCAGGCACAGGCCACGTTCGAGGCGGCCCGCTGCTTCGAGGTACTCGCCAAGCCCGAGCAGGCCCGCACGCTGTACGCGGAACTCGTCGACCGCTATCCGGATTGCCAGCATGTCCCCGCGGCCCGGAAGCGGCTCGAGATCCTGACGCCACGCGGAGGTCCACGGCCGTGACCGCGCCCCTCGAACGAATCCGGACGCTCTGGGAACTGTTTCTCGCCGGCGGCCTGCTCATGTGGCCGATTCTCGGGATGTCGATCGTCGTCGTGATGTTCGCCATCGAACGGCTCGCCGCCCTGCGCCGGTCGCGGATCGTGCCGCGGCGCCTGCTGGCGGGCATCGAGAAGCTGGTCGATGCGGCCGCCTTTGACCCCCGGGCGGCCTTCGGGCTTTGCCGGCAGCATCCCTCCGTGGCGGCCGACATCCTGGAAACGCTGCTGGCCAAGACCGGCCGGCCGGTGCCGGAACTGGAGCGGGCGGTCGAGGTGGCGAAGGACCGCGAGGCCTCGCGGCTCTATGCCAACGTCCGTCCGATCAGCCTCGCCGTCACGGTCACGCCGCTGCTCGGACTGCTCGGCACCGTCCAGGGAATGATCATCGCGTTCTACACGACCGCCAACCTTCCGGCGGGCGCCAACCGGGCCGCCGAACTCGCCAACGGCATCTACGTGGCGCTGATCACGACCTTCGCCGGACTCTGCGTGGCGATTCCTGCCGCGATCCTCGCCCACTTCATCGAGGGGCGGATCATGCGCGGGTTTCGCGAGGTGGACGACCTGGTCGATCTCGTCCTGCCACAGCTCGAGCGGTACGAGAACCAGGGGCGGCCCGGCCCCGGCCGGCTCTCGGCCGCGGTCGGGCCCGTGCCGCCGGCCGTGCCTCCGGCCGCGGTGCCGGCAGGTGCAAAGCCATGAGCGTGCGGATCGACAAGGGGCGGCTCGGCTCCGGACTGGAGATGACGTCGATGATCGACATCGTCTTTCTGCTGATGATCTTCTTTCTCGTGGCCAGCAAGCTCGACGAGGCCGATCGCTCGATCGACGTCGTCCTGCCGCACGCCAGCGCGGCCCGGCCGCTCACCAGCCGGCCGCGCGAGTTCGTCGTCAACATCGACCGGGAAGGAAACTATTTCGCCGGCGCCCGACCCGTGCCGCTCGCCGAACTGGCCGCCCTGCTCCGTCAGGCGGCGGCGGACAATCCAGACCGGCAGTCGGTCATTCTCCGCGCCGACGAAAACACCCTCCACAAGCACGTGGTGGCCGCCATGAATGCCTGCGTCGAGGCAGGCATCGAGAACTACCAGGTGCAGTCGGCGGCCGACGACTAGGTTCTGTCTGAGAACGCCATTTTGAGGCAGCGTTGGATCATTGCGAGCTTCATCATCGCGAGGAAGTTGATGGCGAGCTTCTCGAACCTCGTGCCAATCCGCCGGCATTCTTTCAGCCAG
>Ga0315901_10000128_pt1 | contig 108496 bp, 78 predicted proteins | sample LakEriMetagenome_10_FD_203761 | JGI IMG/M metagenome (GOLD analysis project Ga0315901, IMG submission 203761) | Freshwater fungal communities from buoy surface, Lake Erie, Ohio, United States - Buoy 2 MA116 | ecosystem: Environmental > Aquatic > Freshwater > Lake | place: USA: Lake Erie, Ohio... | reverse complement strand
GCCCATGCTCGATTCGTTAAATCCACGAGAGGCTACTAACTGGAGAGCCGTATGCGGGAAAACCGCCTGTACGGTTCGGTGGGGGGTTGGGGGCTTAGCTAGCCCCCCGCCTACCCAATCCTTGTGCCGTGCTCTGAGTCACAACATTGTGTACTTTTTGCGTTCGAGAACTTGGCGCTAGCAATGAACGAAACTGAGTTGATCCGAGCCGTCGGGCTCCCCAAGACCCGACGGCTCACTTCGATTCAACCAGATTGTCAAAGAACCAAAGATCGACAAGAGCGACTAGGCTAGACGCATTCGCTCTTCGATTTCCTCGCGTCGCTTCACAAGCTGCTCATGCGATCGCGTGTTCTCCTTGATCTTTTGCCGGATCGATTCAGCTTGCTTCTGGAACGCGTTGGCTTGCTCCAATCGATGATCCCGATCGGTCTGTTTAATCTCGGTTTCGGACTTGCGACGCTCTGTAAACGATCTGGATCGTCGCAGTCCTCGTTGTCGTACAACTCGGGCCGATCCAGGATGTGGCCAAGTCCGTGTATAGCTAGGCAGTGAATGAAGTATTCAAAGTCCTCGTCGGCATAGTCTTCAGCGATCGCGATGTCGTTGATTACCGCGCATGGGCCACGGCCACGCCAGGGTTTGATGTAGTGGCGATACAAAAGATCCGCATGCGGGTGGGTGAACCCATAGTGGTATTTGGTTCCGAGTCCGACCTGCAACTGCGATTGGGGGAGGAGGTAAAGCGGCGTGTGGCCCAGCTCCCGACTCGCGACGGTTCGGCACAGCCGCAGTGCCTTGGCAATACCCACAACAATTCCCGAGGTGCCAATCTTTGCTCCGTGTAGATAATTCCGTGTAGATAGTCGTCGTACTTGTCGGTAGACAGGCCATGGGATCGTTCTTCTCTGATTTTGCTGAGAAAAGCTTATTCACATGAGGCTGGGGATATCCATCCCGAACTTTGTCTTCATCTACCGTCAATCCATGGGGCACCAGCGTGCAGATTCTCACATCACTGCCAATATTTTCGTTCAACGCATCTTCATTTCGAAAGCGACTTGCGTCTGTTTTTGCCGAGGCAAACCGAGTTGAGGTGCCACGGCCAAAAATGCATCTCATCAACCTCTCATGGATTTTGCTGTTTCTATTCCATGGTGCTCAGCAAACGAACGCAGCCACGATAACAGCCTGGGGTTGGAACTACTATGGGCAAGTCACTAACGTACCTACGGGCAGCGACTTTACGACCCTGGCTGCCTACAGCGAAGGTGGCATAGCGTTGCGATCCAACGGTTCGATCGCTGTCTGGGGGGACAATACTTTTGGCCAAGTCTCAAACGCACCCACTTCTGGCTTCTACAAGGCGATTGCGGGCGGAGGCGGACACTTGCTAGCACTTCGGACCGACGGTTCTATTGTCGGTTGGGGAAACTCAGGTCCTCCATTCTATGCTTTAAACGGAATTCCTACTGGTACCGGGTTTACAGCCATTGCTGCCGGGGATCATACGAGTTACGCACTCGCCGCCGATGGATCCATCGTAGCTTGGGGATTAGATGCCTACAACGCAGTTACAAGCACGCCGACAGGCACGGGCTTCAAACAGATCGCCGCCAATGCCTATGGCGGAATCGCCCTCCGAGCCGACGGATCGATCGCTACCTGGGGCGAAGACACCTACGGTACGATCAGTAATACGCCATCAGGCACGGGTTTCATCTCGATCGATGCAGGTCGACGTACCGGTTACGCGCTCAGGGCCGATGGATCTATCGTTGCCTGGGGGTGGGATCTGAACCAAGAAGTAACGAATGCACCCAAAGGTACTGGTTTCAAGCAAGTGGCAGGGAGTGACGGTAACGGATTCGCTCTCAATGCGGCAGGTGAAATCCAAGTCTGGGGAGCAAATTCTCTCGGAGCGATATCAGACCGGCCCTTGTCTTCAGGCTTCTCCATGGTGGTCGGAAGTGCCTATACTGGCTATGCGCTCTATGGTTCAAATGACACAAGTGTCGTTCCTGAACCGTCCTCGTCGTTGATCTGCCTGCTCTTTTCGAGTCTCTTATTGCGATCGAAAGGATGGAAATTCTCCAAGAGAGCACTTCACGACCTTACGCAAATGTGACGGAATTGGCTCCGTTAAGCCTTCAAGATTTCCTGCACGACTCGGGCTGGATCGACACCAGTCAGCCGAGCATCCAATCCTTGGAACTTGGCAGTGAATCGCTCATGGTCGATCCCCAAGGTATGCAGTAACGTCGCATGGAAGTCGCGGACATGCACGGGGTTCTCGACGATGTTGTACCCAAACGGACATGTCTCGCCATAAGCAACGCCACCCCGGACTCCTCCTCCGGCCATCCACATCGAGAAACATCGCGGATGATGATCTCGTCCATAATTATCCGCCGTCAACTTGCCCTGCGAATAATTCGTTCTACCGAACTCGCCACCCCAGATGACCAGAGTGTCCTCGAGCATCCCGCGCTGCTTCAAATCCTCAAGAAGCGCTCCGGTGGGCTGATCGGTCTCCGAGCACTGTGTTCGCATCCCTCCGGGTATCCCTCCATGATGATCCCAGCCTTGATGATAAAGCTGAATAAACTTCACACCTCGCTCGGCAAGTCTTCGCGCGAGCAAGCAGTTTGCAGCGAAAGTTCCAGGTGTCTTGGCTTGTGCACCGTACCGCTCGAATGTCGCTTCGCTCTCTGCCGACAAGTCCGTGACCTCCGGAACGCTAGTCTGCATCCGATAAGCCATCTCGTACTGCGCAATCCTAGCCGTTAGCTCCGGATCGGCAGTTCGGTCGGCTTGAACCTCATGCAACTGCTTGAGTCGATCGAGCATCTGGCGGCGGCTCGCCGAATCGATACCCGGTGGATTGGTCAAATACAAAACCGGCTCTTTACCGGATCGAAACTGCACGCCCTGGTACCGTGCAGGCAAGAAACCGGACCCCCATAACCTTGAATACAACGGCTGATCCACCTTGCCCTTGGTAATCAAAACGACAAAGCAAGGCAGATTCTCATTGTCGCTTCCCAAACCATAGTGCATCCAAGCTCCGATGCTCGGGCGACCCGAGATCTGATTACCGGTTTGGAGGAACGTGATGGCTGGATCATGGTTGATCGCCTCAGTTGTCATCGAGCGAATAATCGCCATATCATCGACATATTTGGCCGTGTTGGGCAGTAGCTCGCTGACCCAAGCTCCAGACTTACCATGCTGGGCGAATTTAAAGATGGAACCAGCAAGTGGCAATGTGGCCTGATTGCCCGACATGCCTGTGAGCCTCTGTCCGGCTCGCACCGAGTCTGGAAGCGGTTGGCCTTGCTTCTCGTTTAGCAAAGGCTTGTAATCAAAGGTTTCGAGCTGTGAGGGTCCACCGGCCATGAACAAGTAAATCACCCGCTTGGCCGTCGGTCGATGGTGCGTCGGATGGATCACACCACGGCTTGGAACACCATCGAGCCCCAATGCTTTTTCTTGTTTGAGCAGATCGGCCAACGCAACGCTACCGAGCCCCATTCCGGCCCGAATTAGCCAACGGCGTCTCTCAGCAATCAAAACAGCTTCGTCAACCTTTGGATGATCCAACATGTTCCAACTCAATCGGGTAAGTATTTGAAAATAGGGTTCTGCGACCCATCAAGTTTACAGCGTACCACGCAGTGCTTGCTCGCGCTCGATGGCTTGAAAAAGGGCTTTGAAGTTTCCTTTTCCAAAACTTTTTGCACCTTCGCGCTGGATGATCTCGAAGAACAACGTCGGACGATCCTGAACCGGCTTGGTGAAAATCTGGAGCATGTAGCCTTCGTCATCGCGGTCGACGAGAATCCCTAGGTCAGCCAGTTCCTCGATGTCTTCCTTGATGTTCCCGACACGATCTTTGATAGAATCGTAATAGGTTCTTGGGACTCGCAGGAACGAGACATCATTATCCCGTAGCGCTCGAACAGTCTTGATGATGTCGTTGGTCGCAAGGGCGATATGTTGGACGCCAGCCCCTCCGTAGAAATCGATGTACTCTTCGATCTGGCTGCGTCGACGGCCTTGTGCCGGCTCATTGATCGGGAATTTGATCCGACCTCTTCCACCTTCAACCACCTTGGACATCAGTGCCGAATACTCGGTCGATATGTCTTTGTCATCAAACGAAACAAGTTGTTCGAATCCTAAAACCTTGCGATAGAATTCGACCCACTGATTCATTTTGCCCTCTTCGACATTGCCGACGATATGATCGATTGCAAGAAGTCCGGTCGAGTGATAAGTCGCTGGATTGTAGCGAGTAGGATCAATCGGATCGAATCCCGGTGCAAAAGCTCCATGGTACCGATCCCGATTGACAAAGGTGTGGGTAGTATCACCGTAGGCTTGGATCGTCGCATACTCATACACTCCGTATTGATCCTCGATGGCTTGAGGTTCCAGCACACCGATCGCACCTCGCTCGACGGCCATCTGATAAGCGACCTGGACATCGTCGACTTGCAATGCGATGTCCGACACCCCATCACCATGCTGGATCAATCGCTTGGACTCAGGGTGGCTGGCACGCAGTGGCGAAATAAGCACAAAATGAATCCCTCCCTGCTTGAGCACATAGCCTGCTTCGTTTTTTACTTTGGTCTCCAAGCCAGCATAAGCGACCACATCAAACCCATAGGCATTTCGATAGAAATAGGCTGATTGCCTGGCATTTCCAACAAAAAATCGGACGTGATCGATTTTACGGATGGGCATATCATCGATTTTGCTGGTCATGACTGAGTCTTCCTATAGTTTTTGGTGTGTTGTTCAGCGTATCTAGTACGAAAGCCATCGGTCAAGGCTTCCACGATTGAAAGAAACTCAAGCATTCCGGGTTTGCTAGAGCTCCTGCGTTCCCGATATTCATTCCGCATATCGCATTGCGGACTGCAATCTCCGACAGTTTACCATTCATGGTTTTGGGAAGATCAACAACGGCCACAACCCATTGAGGGACGTGCCTGGGTGAGCAATGCAGTCGTAAACGCTGCTTTAGCTTAGCAACTAGTTCGGTATCGAGTGATTGCCCATGCCGCAATTTGACAAACAGAGCGATCTTCTCGTCCCCGTCTTGTTTCTTGGCAGTAGCGATCGACTCGAGAATCTCTGGAAAGGCTTCGAGTTGTCGGTAGATCTCCGCCGTTCCGATACGCACTCCACCTGGATTGAGCGTCGAATCAGAGCGACCGTAGATGATCATTCCACCCGCTTGGGTTTCCATGGCCCAATCGCCGTGCCACCATAGACCCGGATATCGGTTCCAATAGGTGTTGCGATAACGCTCATTGCCCGGATCGTTCCAAAACCCCAGCGGCATGCTAGGAACCGAATTGGCGCAGACCAATTCACCAGCCTCTCCTCGTATTGCTTCTCCTTGAGGATCGACCACTCGGACATCCATCCCTAGTCCTTTGGTCTGTATCTGACCGGCTACGACAGGAATCGCGGGATTCCCGAGCACGAAACACGAAACAATGTCGGTACCCCCTGAAATCGAAGCCAGATGAATATCGGAGTGAACGTTTCGGTAGAGCCATTCGAATTGCTCGGGCAACAGCGGCGATCCGGTGGACAACAAGACTCGGATCGATTCGGTTTTGACATGCTTGCAAGGCTCATAAGGATGTTTTTCCAAGGCTGCATAGTAACGAGCACTTGCACCGAAGTGAGTGATTCGATGCTCCTGAGCCATCCTCCAGAGGACACCATGATCTGGATAGACCGGTGATCCATCGTACAAGTAGATCGTAGCTCCCGAAGCAAGCCCACTGACGAGCCAATTCCACATCATCCAGCCGGTGGTTGTGAAATAAAACAGCCGATCACCAGCATGGATGTCGCTATGAAGCTGATGCTCTTTTACGTGCTGCAACAGTGTGCCCCCGGCCCCATGCACAATGCACTTGGGCGCTCCGGTCGTACCCGAAGAGTACAGAATGTAGAGCGGATGGTTGAATTCAAACTGCTCAAACTCGATCGGATCAAAACTCTCCGTGCTTAATACGTCGGTATACCAACTTGTCGCTAGATTTGTCTGGGGTTGCTTGAGTCTCCAGCCTCGCTCTTGAGGCAAGTTACCGACGACTCCTGCATCGTTCTCGACGATAATCGTAGCGCTCAGACTCGGTAGTCGAGACTCAAGCTTACGGATCCTGTCGCGATGGTCGAATTGTTTTCCGTTGTACCACGAAGTAGTCGCGTGCATCAGCAACTTGGGTGTCGTTTGTGCAAAACGATCCACGATCGCATCGTCCCCGAACTCCGGCGAGCAACATGTCCAAACACCACCGATCGCACTCGTTGCGAGAAATCCGATGATCGCTTCGATCGAGTTTGGCATCACCGCAGCAACCCGATCACCAGGTCTAACACCCAGTGTCTTCAATCGACGTGTCATCTGATAAACGCGTCGAGCTAGCTCCCGACGATCAAGCGTCACACAACCGGAGGTCTCGTCCATGCTACAGATCGCAAGGTCTTCTTCTTTGCACTCCGATGCCTTGAGTATGTTCTCGGCAAAATTAAGCTTACCATCTGGAAAGAAGCGACGATCCCAGAGATCCGCTGCTTGATTATGATCCCGATCCCCGAGCGACCCTCGAAGCTTTGCATAATCCCAAATCTCTCGCCAAAAAATTCCCGAGTGCTCAACGCTCCATCGATGCAAGTGGGCGACAACCTGTCGGTTCTGTCGCGCGTCCTCGGAAAGTATCGGTCCCGTCCAATGGCCGTCATTTTGAAGTTTTTGGACGAACCTCTGCAGATGTGAGCCTGCAATGCGATCGCGGCTCGGCCTCCAAAGCTCATTCGGAAAATCTTGATCGCTCACAGAAAACTGCCCTATCGAACCTATGTAGTCACAGGGTACCCAACACACTACAATAAGTTAAACTTGTTGTTTGGTTTCGAGAAGTCGCAATACGGGCGATTGTCGAGGATAAGTGGATCATTCAAGGGACACACAACGATGACGACAGTATGGCTCATGGGGGCAAGTAGAACGCCCATCGGTCGTTTTCTAGGCGATTTATCCATGTTTACCGCACCGGCCTTGGCCGGGGTGAGCATTCGCAGAACGATCGAGCGCACCGGAATCGAACCGGATAGTATCCAAGAGTTGTTTGTCGGAAACGTAGTTTCTGCAGGGGTCGGCCAGGCACCTGCTAAACAGGCTTCGAGAAAGGGCGCCTTGCCTGACTCCGTCAGTTGCACGATGGTCAATAAGGTTTGCGGCTCGGGACTCCAAGCGACTATCCTTGCGGCTCGAACGATCCAAAGCGGCGCCGCAAGTGCCTGCATCGCTGCAGGAATGGAGAGCATGAGCCAAGCTCCCCATGTGCTCATGCAAAGCCGAACCGGAACCAAGTACGGTACCGTTCCTATGCTCGATTCGATCGATATCGACGGCTTGCGTTGCAGCCTCGGTTCTGTCGCGATGGGAACTTATGCCGAAAAGGTGGCCAAGGAGCAACCGGTCAGCAGAGCCGATCAAGACGCTTGGGCTCTTACAAGCCATAAGCGAGCCTTTGCTGCCGCAGAGCAAGGGGCTTTTGAACAAGAAATTGCACCAGTGGTGATCGATTCGCAGACCGTGATCCGCGCTGACTCTTGTCCACGCAAAGACACCTCGATGGAAAAGCTTGCGAAGCTCAAACCAGCTTTCGATATGGAAGGTACGGTCACTGCGGGAAATGCTTCGGGGCTTGCCGATGGAGCCGCAAGCGTTCTGCTTGTCAACGATACCATTCGACAAAGACTCCCCAACCAAAGTGCGTTTCGGATCCTTGCCACAGCACAGCACAGCCAAGCGGCCGCGGACCTCTTCACGGCACCTGTGCAATCGATTTTGAAGGTTTGTAAAGGAGCCCATGTTACCGTTTCTGAAGTGGACCTATTCGAGATCAACGAAGCCTTTGCTTCACAAACGGTTGCTTGTGTGCGTCAACTGAACATCTCGCCCGATCAAGTCAATGTCCACGGTGGAGCCATCGCACTTGGGCATCCCATCGGCTGCAGTGGTACACGTATTTTGGTGACCCTGATGCATGCGATGCAAAGGCATCAAAAAAGATTGGGAATTGCGAGTCTGTGCATTGGGGGAGGCGAAGCCGTCGCTGTCTTGATCGAGCAAGACCCCAAATCCTAGGCTATACTGTCGAAGATCCCACTTGTTATTCCGCGCCTAGCCTCACCCCACCTCCGCGTTCCACTCACCCCACCGGACAACCGATGTTTCGTTGCTGCCTCTTGGCTTGTTTGATTGCGACGAGTGTTTCTAGCTTCGCTCAGGATTCGGTTGAATCGCCGAGGTTTGAAACCGACATACGACCGATTTTGAGAGAGTATTGTCTGGATTGCCATGGAGCAAGCGACAAGCTCGAGGGTTCCCTCGACTTGCGACTCGTGCGGCTGATGCTCAAAGGTGGTGATTCGGGTCCGGCTTTAGTTTCAGGCGACGCGGACGCTTCTCTAATCCTTCAGCGGATCGAATCCGAGGACATGCCCCCGGGAACATTGAAGGTTTCTCCTGCGAAAAAAGCGATCCTGCGAACATGGATCAACAGCGGTGCACCAACGCATAGGGCAGAACCCGAGTCGATAGGCCCTGGCATTCCTTTGACCGATGCCGAGCGTTCCTATTGGGCTTATCAGCCCCTTACAAAGCCCCAAGTCCATCGTCAGATCGATGGCGATCGCATTCGAAATGGAATCGATCAAGTTCTTGCCGATGCGATGCCGGAAGGGTTAAGTTTTTCCTCGGACGCCCCTCGCGCGAGTTTGATCCGACGAGTCTTTCTGGATTTGATTGGATTGCCCCCCAGCAAGCAGCAGTTTCAGCATTGGCTCGAGCATCCGGCTAACGATTGGTACGAGCAGCTTATCGAAGAGCTTTTGCAGTCGCCCCACTATGGCGAACGCTGGGCAAGGCACTGGCTCGATGCGGCTGGTTATGCTGACAGCGATGGTGCAACACTCGCAGATGCCCAGCGAGATTGGGCCTGGAAGTACCGCGACTATGTCATCAAGTCACTCAATCAAGACAAACCGACCGACAGGTTCATCATCGAGCAACTCGCAGGTGATGAACTCGCTGGCGATAAACAGGGGGACTGGACCGACCAGCAAATCGAGTTTCTGACAGCAACCGGTTTTCTCCGAATGACTGCAGACGGGACAGCAAGCGGTGACAACTCTCCAGAAGCTCGCAACAAAACGATCGCCGATACGATTCAGGTCATCGGTACGACCTTGCTCGGTTCGAGTCTCCAATGCGCCCAGTGCCATGACCATCGTTACGATCCGCTTTCTCAGGAAGACTATTTTGCGGTGCGTGCGGTTTTAGAGCCTGCGCTCGATTGGCAGCAGTGGAAGACACCCAATGAGCGCTTGATCTCGCTTTACACTCAAGCCGACCGAGATGTGTCGGCACAAATCGAGAAAGAAGCGCAAGCGGTTGCGGCCGAGCGCGCGACGAAAGAAGCTCAATCCATGAAGGAAGCCTTGGATAAGGAACTGATGAAATACGAAGAGCCGCTTCGAGACGCACTCCGCATGGCCTATGAAACCTCTGCCGATAAACGGACCGACGAGCAAAAGACTCTGCTGGAAAAAAATCCAAGTGTCAACATCTCGCCGGGTGTGCTCTACCAATACCTACCGGAGGCTGCCGAAGAGCTAAAGAAACTCGATGCTAAAATCGCCGAGATTCGGGGCAAGAAACCACCCGAGACGTTTCTTCAGTCTCTGACTGAACCGGCAGGGCATTTGCCAATGACCAAATTATTCCACCGAGGGGATCACAACCAACCGACGCGCGAAGTCGCGCCAAGCAAGCTGACGGTATTGGTACCAGAAGGTGTCGCCAAAAACCTTCCTGCTGATGATCCCGAGATTCCTACCAGCGGTAGGCGTTTGGCATTCGCCAAATGGTTGACTCAGAGCGAACCGTCCAATCCGCTTTTCATCAGATCGTTTGTCAATCGGATTTGGATGCATCACTTCGGAAAAGCGATCGTGGCAACGCCAGGTGATTTTGGCAAGCTAGGAACACCACCTAGTCATCCACAACTGCTCGACTGGCTTGGTTACGAATTGATTGAGCATGGCTGGAGCCTTAAGCATTTGCATCGCACGATCATGCTTTCGACGGCTTATCGGCAAGCCTCCGTTCGTGATCCAGGCAAGGACTCGATCGATTCAGACAATCGCTACTACTGGCGAAGGGATCTACAACGACTCGACGCTGAATCGCTACGGGATAGCATTCTGGCGATATCAGGGCAACTCAAGACCGATTTGTATGGAGTTCCCATTCCCCTCCAAGAGGATGATGCGGGACAGGTTCGGATCGATCCGAGCGTACCGAGAAGAAGTCTGTATGCCAAATGGCGCAGGACACAGCCTGTAGCGATGCTTCAGGCGTTCGATGCACCTGTGATGGGAGTTAATTGCGATGTTCGGCAAGCATCGACCGTCGCGACCCAATCGTTGATGCTCTTGAACAATGAGTTTCTGCTCGATCAGTCCGATAAGCTCGCCAAACGGATTGCAGAGTCAGTTGCAACGAATACTCAGAGAGTCGATACCGGATCGGCAGATCCTCAGAGGAATTGGAAACTTCCGGCTCAGCCGCCTAAGCGATGGCAGATGGGAACAGGAAAGCTCAATAAGGAGACTGGGAGATTGGAGAGCTTTGTTGAGTTCGATCATTTCAACGAGGGTCGCAGTTTGCCGGGTATGCAGATCCCCGATCCAACGACTGGCTTTGTCTTTTTGACAGCAAGTGGAGGACACCCAGGCAATGTCAACTATCCTGCGATCCGTCGCTGGATCGCGCCTGCATCAGGGGGCGTTGAGATCACTGGAACCCTATCCCATGGTAGCGAAAACGGAGACGGCGTCATTGGCCGAATCAGTTCCAAACATGGGCTGGCTGGAAGTTGGGTCATCAAAGCAGGGTCAGGTGCAACGAATGTTCAGAGCATCGCCGTCGAAACCGCAGACACGATCGATTTTGTAATTGAATGCGGTGAGCATGAAACCTCGGATTCCTTTACATGGACAACCAAGTTGCAATTTAATCCGACGGATAAAGCAACAAGCCCTGTCGTATTCGATTCGGCGATCGGTTTCCAATTGCAACAAGAGGATTATTCGACGCTTGGTCGTCAAATCACAGAGGCTTGGGCAATGATTTTGAATCGCTATCCGAACGATCAGGAACTCGATGCCGTCGGACGGTTCGTCGCGTCTCAGTTGGAGTTACTGTATCGGCAACCGGAGCGATTAAGTGGTGGCAATAGTGCGACGCGGCAAATTCTCGTGAATGTCTGCCAAATGCTTCTTAATTCCAACGAGTTTCTCTACATTGACTAATTCAAATCGATCAACCATGCGAGATAAAAATTTGGATCGGGAACAAGCATTGCATGCTCGCCGCGATTGGTTAAACCATGTCGGAATGGGAGTTGGAGCCATAGCATTGCGACTGATGTTGTCCGAGGAATCGGCCAAGGCGGAGCCGCCGGTGTTGAAGGACAAGCCCCATCGAGATTTGTTGCCTCGCCCGACGCACTTTGCACCCAAGGCCAAGGCGATGATTTCGCTGTTTCAGCACGGTGGTCCATCGCATATGGATTTGACCGATCCGAAACCGGAGCTAACGAAGTTCAACGGAACGGATTATCAAGGTGAAGTAGGGTTTTCGTTTGTCAATCAAGCGAGCAAGAAGTTACTAGGAAGTCCTTTTGCGTTCGCACCGCGAGGCAATAGTGGGATCGAGTTGTCCGAGTTGTTACCGCATACGTCAGGCGTGGTTGATGAACTCTGTCTGATTCGCAGCATGCACACGGGTAACAATGGGCACGAGGTATCCATCCGGTACTTTCATGCAGGAATTCCAGGGATTCTAGGACGCCCAACCTTGGGCGCTTGGTTGACCTATGCTTTGGGGAGTGAGTCCCAGGACTTGCCCGCATACATGGTCTTGAGTGATCCGGGAGGTCATCCGGTCGACGGTGTGACGAATTGGTCGAATGGATTTATGCCATCGCTGTTCCAAGGCACGGTGCTCAGACCAAAAGAGCCGCGGATTTTTAACCTGCAACCTCCCGCGCACTTGGCGGGTGAAATGCAGCAGCAAAATTTACAGCTTTTGCAAGAACTCAATCGGCAGCATACCTATTTGCACCCGAACGAACCGGAGCTCTTTGCTCGCATGGCCACGTATGAATTGGCGGCGAAAATGCAACTTGCGGCAACCGATGCATTAGACATATCGAAAGAAACCGAGGCGACGCTGAAACTCTATGGGATCGATGAGCCCGAGACACAAGAGTATGGAACACGATGCTTGCTAGCTCGTCGACTAGTCGAGCGTGGTGTTCGCTTTGTGCAATTGTTTCACTCCGGCCAACCTTGGGACAATCACGATAGTATCGCAAAGAATCTACCCGCGATTTGCCGTAGGACAGACAAGCCTGTGGCGGGTTTGGTAGCAGATCTTAAGCAACGGGGACTGCTCGATACGACCTTGGTTCATTGGGGAGGGGAAATTGGTCGGTTACCCGTGACCCAGGAGCATGGTAGTCCGGATCGAGCGGGACGGGATCACAACGGTCAAGGCTTTAGCATATGGATGGCTGGCGGAGGGGTTCGAGGCGGGTTGGCTTATGGGAAAACCGACGAATTTGGACACAAGGCGGTCGAGAATATTGTCACACCGAATGATTTTCAAGCGACCGTGATGCATCTTTTCGGACTTGAGCACGAGCGGGTCTATTACCCCCAAAACAACAGCAAGCAGATTTTGACCTCGGGTCGACCTGCCAGAGTCGTTAAAGAGATCCTTGCATAGCTTTGAGCCAGGTTCTTCGGGTAATTTTGTGGGTAGAGGATCTGGATTTCTCGTACTGAGCAACGCGGTACTCGTACTCCTACTCGTACTCGAGGTCCCTAAATCCCAACGCTTCTTTTCGAGTACGAGTACCATTTCATTGAGCAAGATCTCGAGTATGATCAAAGCCACAAGCCTGTATCCTTACACGTAATAATTCCTCAAGAACCCTTCTAACCGTTGCTTGCCAATGGAAATGCGAGATTACTCCTATTGGGTTGAATCAGAGCGAAATTTTTGCAAACAGTCGCTAAGAAAGCTTTTTTGAAAAGGATCCGAAGATGCCCGACAATTCGAAACTCCAAGTTCGCTGTGGTGGTTGCCAGACTCAATTGCGGGTCTCAACAGATGCTATCGGAAAAACGATCGCGTGTCCTAAATGCGGAAACAAGATGAAGCTTGCTAAGCCAGCCTCGTCGCCGCCTCCGGAGCAGGTCGTCGAAGTTGGTTTTCCTGATGTGAAACAAGACGATCTATTCGGGCTTCCGGCTACAAGTTACAGCATGCCCAGTGTGGCAAACAAGGGAGTAGCTGGATCGAAGAAGCGTTCGACACCTTGGCCATTGATCGTCGGGATCGCCGGTGCTGGTGCTGTGCTGTTGTTTTTGGCTACGGTCGGAGTGATTTTCTTATCGACGATGATCAAAGGACCAAATGTGACGGCGTCTGCGCCACAAAAGAATCCTCCTGCTTTGCCCGCCAATTCGCCGACAACGACACAATCGATTTCAAAGTTAAAACCGACTTTATCAGATGCGTTTCCAAAGCTAGGGCCATGGTTGCCCTTTGGAAACACCGAGATCCTATATCAACGCGTCGTAATTCCTCGCTCTGTGAATTCGCGATTGAATCTTAACATCTTTATGCCGAAGGGAAGCCACGCGGACAAGTCGTTGCCCGTAGTATTCGAAGCTCCTTCTGGTACACCCTTGTTGCACGGAGCGAGTATAGAAATACCCCAACCGGCTACGGAATACCTGCCCTTTACAGACGCAGGGATGATCACCGTTAGTTTTGAGATCGACGGGCCGATGGTTGGCGACCTGAGCCCAGAAGATGGGGAGATCTATTGGCAAAAATTGAATGAAGCTTTTCAGAAGTTTCTTGCTGCAGATGCCGGTGTGGAAAACGGCAAGATGGCGATCGATTTTGTCTTAGACAAACTGCCGATGGCAGATCCAAAAAGGTTGATCACCTGGGGACATAGTTCCGCAGCTACTCTTTCACTACTGTTAGCCTCGAAAGACCCTCGGATTAGTCGATGCATTGCAATGGCACCGTGCACCAATTTAAACCCGAGACTCGGAGAACTACTCAAAGAACCAGGGATCGTCAGGCGTCTACCCAATCTGAAAAACTACCTCGTTGCTGGATCACCCTTGACGCATATCGCGTCTTTGAAATGCCCGGTGTTCATCGCTCATGCGAAGAACGACGATAACGAGCCGTTTACGCAAACCAAAACCTATGTCAATGCATTTCAGAAAGCGGGTGGAAAGATCACTTTTCTTGAGTTCGAGCGAGAGGGGCACTATCAACCACTTTTGGACGCCGGGATCCCGAAAGCGATCGACTGGCTAAAACAATAGGTTCTTCAGGAACTAATGCGGCTGAGTTCCGGGGTAGACGTTGGGTTTTACGTTCTACGGGTTTGATTGGCTTCATATGATTTGACGGTTCACAGAGGTCATGTTGTCCAAAAATTCCAAGTCCCAACGGGGCATAAGGTGATAGACCAGGCAGGGCTTAGCCTGCTCTGGGATATGGTAAGCAACAATTATCGCAATCCATGAATTGGCGAAAAAGTACCCCATCAGTTGCCTCAAGCGACGGACGGGCCTGACGCGACTGCGAGTGCGAGGTCGCAAAGCAGTCAAGCTCTCGGTCCTACTAAAACTAACCGGATGGAATGTTTTAAGAGCAGCGGCGCTACGTCTTGTTGTTGGAAAAACAATCGCAGAACTCGCCTAGCAAGCGATCTAAACGAGGACCGGAGGCGTTTTACGGGCCTTATGGCCATTAACAGGATGAGCATAAGCAATATCAAGAAGCCAAAAGCATAAACGAACCATTATCTAGGACCGCGAGCGCTTTGCGCATCGTTTTTTAAAAACTTGCCGTCCGATCGACTTTTTCAAAACCCCATCAATGTCGGGCGCGTCTGCTAAAGATCCTTGCGTTCGAGGAGACCTCGTTTATCGTTCAAGCCAATCTAAGCGGCCTGAGTATTTGGCAATCGCATCGGGATTGAGTTTGACTCCTAATCCGGGTTTATCAGGTATCGCTAAATAACCTTCTGGATCCAATCGCCACGGGTCCTCGACGATCTGGTCGATAAACGGTGAGCCTGTCAAATACTCGACAAATCGCGTGTTGGGTATGGCTGATGCCAAGTGCAAGTCCGCCGCAAGTCCCACTGCAGTGTTCCAGCCATGGGGTACAAATTCGACCCCAAAGTCTTGGGCCATCCAAGCGATCCGTCTCTCCTCGCTCAACCCACCCACCTTCGTCACGTCGGGTTGAACAATGTCAAATGCACGTTGCGACAACCATGGCAAAAAACTTTGGCGGCGTGTCAGAACTTCCCCGCCTGAGATTGGAACCGGCGAATGCTCTCGTAGCTTGATGAAATCTTCCAAGGCATCAGGGCACAAGGCCTCTTCGAACCAAACAACATCGTAGTTCTTGAGCATATGGGCTGTTTGTAAAGCCCACTTGTAACCTCGCGCCCAGTAAGCGTCCGAGCCACCTGCATCGACCATCAGAGCGCACTCCGGACCGATCGCATCTCGCGCCGCGGCCACGATCGCTTCGTCGGTCTTGGAATCCTTGCGACCAAACGGCCCCCATCCGATCTTGAAGGCTCGAAACCCCTGCTGCTTGACCTTCAATAAACTCTCTTGCATTCGCTTCGGCTCTTCCATGAGTAGCGATGCATAAGGTTGCACACGGTTTAAATACCTACCTCCCAAAAGTCGACCGACCGGTTGCCCTGTAGCTTGCCCCAACAAATCCCAAAGCGCGATATCGATCCCGCTGATCGCATGCGTGATCGATCCACCGCGTCCGAGCCAAAACATGTGTTGGTGCAATTTCTCACTGACTCGTTCGGGCTCTAATGCGCACTCGCCTTGGGTTAGAGGCTTAAGCACATCGAGTGCGGCTTGTACCAATCGATCGTTGGTAAAAACGCTTCCGAGCCCAATGTGCCCAGTGTCGGTATGGACGGCAACGAGGGTGTGAACACAGTCCTCAGGACGTAACTCATTGCTCCATCCACCTTCTGGAGTTGCACCCCGAAGTCCCGCGCACGTGATTTTCGTAATTTTCATCTCAGGCCTTTATCTGGAACATTTAGACTGTTTGCCGACGATAGATTTCGATCTTTGGTACATACTCGCGAATCTCATCAAGGGGGAAGATCGGTCGCTGGCAGCGTTTATGCCCCAGCGATTGCAAATTCGCACTCGATGATCCAGGGGCGTCGATCATCAGCATGGACTCGCACCACTGGGCATACATATGGTGTTGACAATGGGGCGATTTGACAACCACCGCATCGAACCGTTTTGGGTTTTGTCCGTTGGTGTAGAAGAACGATCGATCGTATAGATTCACTCCGCGACTTCCAACAACTAAGGTAAAGGGGCCTGTTTCAAGCACCGCAGTCAGGCCCGAATCCCATAATTCCCCAAACGACTCGCTACGAAAGAGCCCATCGCTCAGGTGCCGAACACGACACGTCAGTTCTATGGGCTCATACCGACCAGGATCCAAACTACCACCAAGACGGACGGTTATCTCGGCACCAATACCCGATCGATTGGCTTGTTCGGCTGCCGTTCGATCCACAACAGGTACGAGCGTCCTGCCTTGGTAACCACAATCAAGGAGCGCCTTGAGAACCGCATTGCTATCTCCTGTGGCGCCGGAACTCGTCGCATCGGCGGCGTCGACAAGAGCGATCGTTCCTCCGGAGATTTCCGCTTGGAGCGTTTTTTGCATTTGGGACAATGAGATCAAAGGTACCTGCATCTTTTCATGGAAGCTCCAAAACCGCTTCGCATTGCTCGAGGCTAACTCTTGTGCCAAAAACTCGTCATCGTCTGTGACGACAAAGCAGTACGTACCCAACTCGGGGACATCGGTAAATGGATTGCCAATGAAGATGCCTGATGACATGCACTTCGGAGTTTCTTCGTGAATCCTTGCAGCCGCCATGCATTGACCAAACAAACCCGTCTCGGTAATGAGCTCGTCACCACGAACCAACGCGGGTATTGGAATTCTTGCTGTTACTGGCTTAGCTCCATCATTGATAATCCGCATCAGCAACCGAGCTGCCCTCGCACCAGTTTCAAAAAAGTCAACGTGAGGATACGTGTGATAAGCAACGATTGCATCGGCGTGCTTAAACATCTTTCGCGTGGCGATCCCATGCAGATCCAACGATACGACGATTGGGATCTTTTCTCCCACAATCGCTCTGGTCTGCTCCAAGAGATATCCTTCCGGATCGCATTCGTTCTCAGAGCACATCGCTCCGTGCATGCAGAAGTAAATACCATCGATGTCACCTTGTGAATATCCATCTCGGATCGCATCGAGGAAATCTTTGGCTAGTATCAGCCAGTCGCTTTGAGCCAGTGTGCCTCCGGATGTGATAAAAAATGCACTATAAGTCGGAATCAATTCAACATCTGTTTCACTGTCAAAGATGCTCAGTGCACCCGCGATCTCGTTTCGGACAGTCCGGTGGTACTCAAGAATCTGCTGGCCACGACGGATCCCAAAATCACTAAGTCGGCTTAGGTTTGGATTGAAGGTCGATACCTCTTGCTTGCACTCAGCGATCAAAATTCGTTTCGACATGATGATCGATGTCCTTGGGTACGGTGTAAAGAATTGCTATCAAAAGCAGAATTGACGCAAATCCATAGGCGATCGCCGCGTATTGGATCATTCCGGGAAACCCCAAAGTTTCCTTCCATTTTCCGACCATCAATGGAGCGAAACCCGAGAGCAAAGCACCGAAGAGATTCAAGATTCCAACTGCCAGTCCCCGTTGGTCGTTAGGAACTACCTCAAAGGCCGCGGGAAATATATTACCAATCATCCAGCCGCTACAGAATCCATATCCAACCAACAGCACCTGCAATAGCCACATTTCTCGGGTTTGGCCGATTGCAAGCAGTAGCGGTGCACAAAAAGCCATGCTTGCAAGAAGGATCGAAATGCGTCCCGAGCGAAAAAACTTATCCAGCGAATCGGCGATGTAGCCACCAAAGAACAAACCAACGACAGTAGCACCCTGCAAATAAGCCGTCGATACCCATCCGGCTTGCGCTGTGCTGAGCTGAAAGCTCTCTTCAAGGTATCTTGCGAGCCAACTGTAGATCATCCATAAACCGAAAACAAATAGCGGGAACGCAACACACAGGATGCAGAATGTCCATGACCGAAAAATTCGAAGTGCAGCGATGATGCCATCAGAAGCATGCAGACCGACCGACGTGTTGATCGTCGTCTCTTGGCTTCTTGGTAATCGTGACAGGTACCATCCGTAGGGGAGTGCGTAGATTAAACCGAGGATCCCAAGAAGCACAAAGGCAGCACGCCAATACCCTTGCTGAGCCATCCAACCCCCAAAAGAGGCACCTGCAATCACACCTGCGATCTGTGCTGTGGTTAGACTGGCAACCGCACGAGACCTCCATTCCACACGCGTAAGACTTGTAGTCAGGGAGATCGCCGCCGGCATAAACAGGGCTTCGGAGATCCCCATGGCTGCGCGCATCGCAAGCAGCATTCCGGCGGAAATCGAAAGACCGGTAGCAATCGTAACTAAACTCCAAACGATCAGGCTCCCTACGATCAGATGTCGCTTAGGGTACCGATCCGCAAAATATCCAGCGATGGGACAGCCGATGCCATATACCCAGAGAAAAAAGGCACCGGTGAGTCCCAGCTGGGTGTCGCTCATCGATAGATCCGCCTTGAGTACCTTGAACATCGCGAAGACTGCTTGGCGATCACAGTAATTCAAAAAATATGCGATCCACATCCAAGCGACCAAAACCGCCGTCGAATGAGCGTTAAGGGATTCCTGCGGGCGCTCGTTCACTGAGGATTCCTAGGTGGAAGGTAAGATTCGGCTAGCTCCCGAAATTGAACTAGTTGCTGGTCGATCCATGCGTCATCGCGACCGAGCTCTTTGGCGAGAATCGCAGCAACGCTTGGTGCTGCATCGAGCGCCTTGCTTGCTTGCAAAAACAGCAAGCGATCGCGTCTTGCCAAAACATCCTCGACTGTTCTGGCCATCTGTTGCCTTGCAGCCCAAACGACATCAACGACCCTCAGCGGATAACCCTCGATGATTGCGCGACCCATGGCCGGGTCCGAAGCGACCATGGTCGACTTTGGAAGCGTATCTAGCCCGTGCAGTTTCAAGGTCTTCGTAATGCATTTCGCATGGGGCAGTCCTGCCGAAGCCATCGCTCGGTCGACGCAATCCTCTGCCATTTTTCTAGCCGTCGTCCATTTGCCTCCAGTGATCGTCACGAGTCCGGAGGGATCAATAAGAATCGTATGGTCTCGCGAAAGTTTCGATGTGTTGGATCCTTGTGACTTGGCTTTTACCAAAGGTCTTATGCCCACAAAAACGCTCAGAATATCGCTTCGCGTTGGTTTTTTGGTCAAGTACTCCCCAGATGTCTTCAAGAGAAATTCGATTTCCTCTTGCTGCGCGGTCGGTTCGATCACCGGCTTAGCAATCGGCGTATCGGTTGTCCCCACAACCGTATGATCATGCCAGGGGATCATGAAGATCACGCGACCGTCGCTGGTCTTTGGTACGATGACGGCAGCATTTCCGGGTAAGAAGCTCTTATCGAGCACGATATGAACCCCTTGGCTTGGGGCTATGATCGGTTGGTTCGATGCGTTGTCGGAGATTCGAAGTTCATCGCAAAACGGACCTGTCGCATTGATCACACATCGAGCTTGGACATCGATCGATTCGTTCCCGTTCGATTCCGAGGCATCGTCGAGATCGATCAAGCGTACTCCGATCACTTTACCCGTAGAGTCTTTCAGGAGTCTGTCAGCTCGAAGGTAATTGCAGACGACGGCACCGTGCTCGGCGGCGGTCTGGACGATATTTAGCAAAAGTTGAGCATCATCGAACTGTCCGTCGGAATACAACACACCATGCCGAGCCATCTGCGGTGCGATCGTGGGAACGAATTCGGTGCACTGCTTGGCATCGAGCCGCTTGGCTTTTGCAAATCCACTTTTACCTGCCAGCCAATCATAGACAACAAAGCCAAGGCTATACCAAACCTTTTCGATCCAAGATTTGCAAGGCACCAAAAAGGACATTTCATGGACGGTGTGTGGAGCGTTCTGCCTCAAGAGGCTCCGTTCATGCAAAGCGTCCCGTACCAGACTGATGTTTCCTTGGGCCAAGTACCTGACTCCTCCATGCACCAGCTTGGTCGATCGACTCGATGTTCCTTTTCCAAAGTCATAGCGATCAATCAGCAGGACCGAAAAACCTCGCGATGCAGCATCGAGTGCAATGCTCGCTCCGGTTGCCCCGGCTCCGATGACGGCAAAGTCCCATAGGGTTTGCGTTTTTAGTCGCTCAAGGTTACTCGTTCGATCCATGGACATTAAAAATTCCAACGGTGTTTCTGTTCTTGTAAAGTTTTTAGCTTCGCTCAACCCAAGCACGCGAGCGATCTAATGCATCGGCCCAACGCTCACGGCGTGCGGCTGCTTCCTGGGGCTTCATCGTCGGTTCAAAGCGTCTGTCGGCTTGCCAAATCCTTTCGATTTCAGAATCGCTTTTCCAAAACCCGGTTGCTAAGCCTGCTAGATAAGCTGCACCCAAGCTTGTCGTTTCAATGATCTTTGGCCGAACGACGGGACATTGCATGACATCGGCCTGAAACTGCATCAGCAGGTTGTTTGCGCAAGCTCCACCATCGACGCGCAACTCGGTCAGCTTACTCGAGGAGTCTTTTTCCATCGCTGTCAGTACATCCGCAACTTGGAACGCGATGCCTTCGAGGGCTGCGCGTGCTAGGTGCGCCGAGGTCGTACCACGCGTGATCCCGACGATGGTGCCTCGGGCATAGGCATCCCAGTGGGGAGCCCCTAAGCCTGCAAAGGCAGGAACGAGGTAAACCCCATCGCTATCGGGAACTTGGTTGGCCAAGCTTTCTACTTCCGCGGCGGTTTTGATGATTCCAAGTCCATCTCTGAGCCACTGAACGGCTGCCCCAGCGATGAAGACACTCCCTTCGAGCACGAAGGATTGCTGATTGGGTCGCGACCACCCGACACTTGATAGAAGCTTTTGCGTTGAGGGGATGGGCTTTTGGCCCACATTCATGAGCATAAAGCATCCGGTACCGTAGGTGTTTTTTGCCATACCGACCCGCGTGCAATTCTGGCCAAAGAGTGCAGCTTGCTGATCCCCTGCGATCCCGGCGATGGGAATGCTTGCTCCGAAAATCTCTGGATCGCTTTGGCCATAGATTTCGCTCGATTGGCATATCTGCGGCAGAACCGATTCGGGGATATCGAACTGCTTGAGCAACTCTGCATCCCAAGCGAGGTTAGCCAGGTTCATGAGCATGGTACGACTGGCATTGCTCGTATCGGTTTTATGGACTTGTCCTCGTGTCAGATTCCAAAGGAGCCAAGTGTCGATCGTCCCGAACGCCAGTTGGCCGTTTTGGGCCTTTCTCCGAGCCTCGGGGACATTGTCCAAGATCCAGCGGAGTTTTGTTCCGGAGAAATAGGGATCGACGACCAGTCCTGTTTTTTGTGTGATCGCAGAAGCTTGGCCGGATCGCTTTAGTTCATCGCAATAGTCGGCAGTCCGGCGGTCTTGCCACACGATGGCGTTGTAGATCGGCTGTCCAGTACGACGATCCCAAACGACGGTTGTTTCTCGTTGATTGGTGATTCCGATTGCCGAAACATCCGACGCATGGAGTTTGCATTCTTGAAGCACTTGGCGTGCAACGGCCAGTTGGGATTCCCAGATTTCGATGGGGTTGTGTTCGACCCAACCGCTCCTAGGAAAAATCTGCTGAAACTCTTTTTGCGCCACGCCCAAAATATCGCCTGCGTGGTTGTAGAGGATCGCGCGAGAGCTCGTGGTTCCTTGGTCGAGTGCTAATACAGCTTGCATGATCAGATGAAAAAACTGGGGGAGGAAGACTCAATCACAATTGCCCCATCGTATCACATTTCCGGGTCCTTCTTTCCCAGAACCTCGCGGTCACCAAATGCGAAACCCCAAAACTATTTCACACCAATCATTTTTTTGCCTCCCTATTTTTTTGCCTCCCTATTTTTTTGCCGATTTTTTTCCTTCCAATTTTTTTGCCCCGATCCTCCCTCCTTCTCTTTATGTTCCAGTTCCTGCAGGTGGCTTCTTCAGGATCCCATCGACGATTTTTCCAGGCTGGCCATCGAGCAGATTTCCTACGCCACCCGGCCTTGCAAACACAAGCTTGCTTGGTTCGAGCCCAAACAAATACATCAGCGTCGCATGGTAGTCGTAATGATGCACAATATCCGTTACGGCTTGGTAACCAAAATCATCGGTCTGACCATACACCAACCCCTGCTTAATCCCACCGCCGGCTAGCCATGTACTAAAACCATACGTGTTGTGATCCCGACCAACACTCTTCTCGTTTTGAACCACGGGTAAGCGACCCATTTCCCCACCCCAATGCACCAAGGTACTGTCGAGTAAGCCTCGCTGCTTTAGATCCTTGACCAAAGCGGCCGAAGGCTGATCGGTCTTCTTGCAAGCCGCTGGGAGTGCGTCTTTGATGTTGCCATGGTGATCCCACTGCTGGGTCGATGTGTAGATCTGCACGAATCGTACACCCCGTTCGACCAACCGCCGCGCGATCAAACACCGAGTCCCGTACTCCCGCGTCGCTTCTTGATCAAGTCCATACATCTGATGGGTCTCTTGCGTCTCCTTGCTGATATCCAGTGCGTCGCGCGCGGCTGTTTGCATCGCTTCGGCCAATTCGTAACTAGCCATCCGAGACTGCAAGTCGACTTCATAAGCACGGCTCGACAAATGCTCAGCATTCAACTGCTTAAGTAGCTCCAAATACGCTTTTTGCGAATGGCCCGCAAGATGCGGCGGTGGATTGAGATTTAGGATCCGTGGCTCTTGCGGACGTATGACCGTTCCTTGATACATCGACGGCAACCAGCCATTCGACCAGCAATCGGTTCCAAGCACGGGCAATCCGCCTGGGTCAGTCAGAACGACAAAGGCAGGTAACTGCTGGCTTTCGCTGCCGAGCCCGTAGGTGATCCACGAGCCGAGAACCGGGCGACCTTCGGTGATCCTGCCGTGATGCAGAGCATAGATCGACTGTCCATGATTATTCACTCCCGTATGCATCGAACGGATCAAAGTGATGTCGTCAGCGATCGAGCCCAAGTGAGGTACTAACTCGCTGAGTTCCATGCCGCATTGCCCGTAGTTCTGCCATTTCCAGGGGCCTGCCCATATCTTGGCCGACGACTCGGCAGCATTATCGTACTTGAGTTCTCCAGAGTATTTCTCGCCACTGCGTTTCTCGATCTCGGGCTTACGATCAAACAAATCCATGTGGGAGGGGCCTCCCTGCATGAACATCGAGATCATCGCTTTGGTCTGCGGTACCAAATGCGGCTGTTTTGGCTTCAGATCGTATTGGATCGGTTGCAAGGCAGGTTTAGGGGGCTCACCCAGGACCTTTTGCGCCGCGATACCTGCGATCCATAACGTGGCTCCGGCAATCCCCTGCTGGGCCAGGAAGTGGCGTCGCGATGAAAGTGACATTCTCGATAGAGCTCCAGTAACAGAGGGCTTATTAATCGATGTATAGGAAGGCATTCGACGATAGCAACGCTTGACATAATAACGATAGTGCTTGCTCGCTCGCCTTTGCTGCATCGAGCGCACCGCCGTTGGGGGCGGTAGGTTGATCGGGATTGGGCTGAGCAAGCACCATTCGCTGTTGATTGAGCCATTGGGTCAATTCGTTTCGACGCGCATCGCTCGGGTCGCTTCCGTAAGCCAATTGCCAAGCTCTTACAACCTGTGCTGCTGGATCTTCACCGACTTCTCTTGCGACCCGTTTGGCGAAATGCTCGGAGATCCTCACGACGGAGCTATTGTTCATGAGCATCAGGGACTGAGTCGCTACAGTGGATTGCGAGCGACGGTCGCAGTTGGGCGAAGTGCCCGCTGGATCGAAAGGATCGATCACACCAAGGGGCATCGATCGACGGATTTGAACGTAGATACTGCGACGATAGGAGTCGGAAACCTCTTCATGTTTTGCAACCAAGATGCCGTTACCGTCCCGAGTCGCTTTGCCGATGATGAATTGCCCAACTTCGTCGGGATTCACGTTGCTCGGAGCACCGTGCATTCTCAACGTCAGCATCCCAGCAGCATCGAGCATCGTATCTCTGAGCGATTCGGCTTGGAGCCGTCGGATATTGGTTCGCCCGAGCCAAATATTCTGTGGATCGGTATCTTGGCCCCCAGAAGGTCTCGTTGAAGAGCGGCGATAAGTTTCCGAGGTTAGTATTTCGCGAGACAGACGCTTTCGACTCCAACCGGTTTGAACCAATTCTTTTGCTAACCAATCGAGTAGTTCTGGGTGCGTGGGACGCTCGCCGAGTATCCCCAACTCGCCTGGATTCGAAGCGATCGCGCGGCCGAAATGATGCATCCATGTCCGATTCACATAGGAGCGTGTTAGCAACGGATGAACCCCTTGGGTGAGCATCCTCGCAAACTGCAGCCTTCGACCGCTGGTTGCAATACTTGGATCATCGGCAACGATCTTGTCATGCTCCCCGAGGATGCTCAAGCCTCCTGGGTTGATCGGATCCTTGGGCTGTTGAAAATCGCCTCGGTTAAACAGGTAAGTCACTGGGATCTGATTAGGGACTTCCGAGAACCCTGCTAAAAAAACCTCTGCGGGTCGTTTGGTTTTTATCTCCGATTGCATCGTCTCGTATTTTTTGTTGAACTCGTTGATGCGAGCACCATCGTAAAGCGTCGCGCTTCCACGATCGACGTTGAGGCTCGGAAAATCTCGCATGAGCTTCTGCTGATCCTCGGTTCTTTTATCGGCGGGTGTTGACCGAGCCAACTTCGCTGCCTCTCGCTGTTCTTCGGGCAGCTTCATCAGTTCCTTTTGAAAAATATCCTCAACGATCCCATCGAGCTCCATAAGCCGTTTGGTTTCGAGTTCCGCAAGCTCCTTGTCGACTTCGGACGCTTTTTGCCGCTCTTGGGCACTCCAAAGATTAACGAGTCGGGCTCCTTTGCCTCTCCAGTTCTTCCAGTCCAATCCAGGTTCAAGCAGTGCGCGGATTCGATAGTAGTCCCGCTGAGAGATCGGGTCGTAGCGATGGTCATGGCACTGAGCACAGCCGACGGTCAGCCCCAGAAAAGAGCTCGATACTATCTTGATCGTGTCGGCAATCACATCGTTTCGGGCGACATTCTGATCCACACCGTTGTGCTCGGTACCGTCTGGAGCTGTCCTCAGAAATCCGGTTGCTGCAAGCTTATTCTGTTGATCCGAGGTGAGATTCTCCCAAGGTTGCGCAACGAGCTCGTCACCAGCGAGTTGATGGATGACGAACTGATCGTAGGGTTCATCAGAATTAAAACTGTCGATGACATAGTCTCGGAATTGCCAAGCCCATGGTCGCAGGGTGTCTTGTTCACTGTAGCCATCGCTATCGGCATAACCAGCGACATCGAGCCAATGGCGCCCCCAATGCTCTCCGTACCGAGGATCCGCCAGGAGCCGATCCACGAGACGCTCGTAGGCGTCGACATTCGTGTCGGCAATGAAGGCCGAGCACTCCTCTTGGGTCGGGGCCACTCCTAAAAGATCGAAGCTCAATCGACGGATCCATGTCAATCGATCCGCGTGGGGTGCGATGGGGATCCTGTTTGCTGCGAGTTTCTCCAGGATGAAAGCATCGAGAGGGGAATTCGCCGATGCTGATTGATCAACGCTTATCGGTGGAACCTTGACCGAAGCGACTGGTTGAAAGAGCCAGTAGTTTCGTTCCTCTTCGTTCCAGTCCTCGGGTGCAGGTGTTTGAGGTTCGGGGCGTTTGGTCAGTGCACCGCCATCGAGCCAACGTCGGAGGATTTCCTTTTGGGCGTCGGGGATCGTCTTACCCCCCGGAGGCATCTCTCCGGCTTCGATGCGTTGAAGCAGAAGGCTATCGGAGGCCGAGCCCGGAACGATGGCTGAGCCCGATTCACCACCGGTTTTCATCAGGTGAACAAGGCGAAGATCGAGTCCGGCTTCGCGTTGTTCGGCTTCGCCATGGCAGTGGAAGCAATGGGCTTTGAGGATCCCGCGAGCTTGCGTTTCAAAGTGGATGGGAGACTCTTCCTGGGCTTTTGCCTGAAAAACCCAGGAGATGGAGAAAACCGGCATGACCAAAATCCAGGTCGCCAATTTTTGCAAAAGACCGCTCGGAAGCATAACGACTTGCAGGTGGGAGGGGGGTGGGCTGTCGAGGAAGGGCTCCACAGTATAACACGCATTGTCCTGATAACTTGCCCAGAGAACTTGTCCCGGATTCGGCCAGTCCCACCAGGGCTTTGGGTTTCCTGGAAAGGCAGATTTGCAATTTATCTGCGTTTCATCGAGGAAACCTCCCTATTTATTCAAAAAATAGACCTGTTCCGACTGTCCAACAGGGCTTGCAAAATACCTTGAGCTAATTTACATTTCTTGCCCTGTTTTAAAAAAACTGGTTTAAGAACTTTCCATTCCTTTTTTCCCCATGGACTCTACCCTGTACCCCTCGAAATTTCAAAAGGACAAGAAGTTTGCACGGAAGCGAACTCGAGTGAAGGTCAAAATCAAGAAGAAGGATCCTTTGCTCGTCGACGGCAAACGTCCACGTCCGATGTATGTTGATTACAAGGACATCGAGCTTCTGACGAAGCTTGTGAACCGTCATGGACGGATCGTTAGTCGGCGGAAGTCGGGCTGCTCAGCGACGAGCCAGCACGCGGTAGCCGAAGCGATCAAGCGAGCCCGGTTCATGGCCCTTATGCCCTATGTCGGCGAGTAACTCACCGATTTTTACTTGGGATCGACGCGTCGAGTTTGCTGAAACCGACGCTGCTGGCATCGTCCACTTTTCTTCGTTTTTTGTTTACATGGAGCAGGCCGAACACGCCTTGTTCCGTCACTGCGGCTGGACGATCTTCCCCCAAAACCGGGACGACCTACGGGCTCCGCTTTACACTTGGCCACGTGTTCATTGCTCTTGCGATTATAAATCCCCGGCGGTCTTCGAGGATATCTTGTCGATCGATGTTGGTATCGAACGAATTGGATCCAAGAGCATGACTTACCGGCACGTGATTCGTCGCGGCCCACAAGTGATCGCACTGGGGCTAGTCACCTCTGTCTGCAGCAAGATCGATCCGATCACTCATCAGATTTCCAGTTCTGTGATTCCTGACGAGTATCGAAACAAGTTCCAAGAGCTTATCGCTGCCTCGGGTTCTGCTTCTCCATCCATCAACCATTGATACGGCCTCGAGAGCGGTATGCGTTTTCACTCGGTTTGTCTTGCATCGATTGGATATTTGTCTCCGGGTGTTGAGATCACCTCCGATTGGATCGAAGAGCAACTTTTCGAGCAATACCAGCGACTGAAACTCCCCGTTGGAAGACTTGAAGGGATGAGTGGCATCAGCCAGCGACGGATCTGGAGCGATGGGGTTCGACTAAGCGACTGCAGCGTCGCAAGTTGCAGACTCGCTCTGGAATCTTCCGGCCTCGATCCTCGCGATATCGGTTGCTTGATCCATGCAAGTGTATGCCGTGAGTTCCTTGAGCCGGCGACGGCCTGCCGCGTCCACCATCTGCTTAGGATTCCTCCGAAATCCTGGGTCTATGACGTAAGCAACGCTTGCTTGGGCGTTCTAAACGGAGCCGTACAAATTGCACAATTGATTGAATCAGGCTGCATTCAAGCCGGACTGGTCGTTGGCACTGAAGACTCGAGAGGCTTGTTAAAAGCAACCTTGAATCAACTCAAAAATGATTCGCAGCTCACAAGGCAATCCATTAAACCAGCATTCGCCTCACTGACGATCGGTTCCGGAAGCTGTGCTTGGTTGCTCGTCAATTCCAAGTGGTATCGCAAGAGGTTCCCAGGCCGAGGAGCAGACGTCAGCGCAGCGGTTGCCATTGCGAGAACCGAGCATCACGGACTTTGTCAAAGCGATACCGATCAAGCTGGTGCTTCGATGCTCCCGACCATGAATACCGACTCGGAGATGCTGCTCGAAGCCGGGCTCAGCACGGGCAAGGAAGCATTCTTGGAATTGCTAAGCGAATTGGATTGGACGCGATCACAGATTCAAAGGAGCGTTTGTCACCAAGTTGGAGCGGCCCATCGGCGTCGGATTTTAGAGACGCTCGAGCTGTCCCCCGAGAACGACTATGCAACCTTCACCCGATGGGGAAACACAGGGTCGGTCGCACTTCCGATTGCGCTTGCCCAAGCGATCGAATCGGGATTCTGGCACTCTGAAGCCCAGGGTGCATTGTTAGGCATCGGATCGGGCGTCAATTCTCTGATGCTCGGTTTGCAAGGCGGCCCGATCGCGGTCAAACACCAAAAAGAATCAACCAGTTCGATTGGTTCTCAGGACTGAATTGTTTTTGTTTTGCGAGGAATCGATGAAAGCAGCATTCATACGAAAAACCGGCGGTCCTGAGTGCATCGAGATTGGTGAAATCCCGCAACCGCATCTCGACCCTGATGCTGTGCTTGTCCGAGTCCACGCCGTTTCTGTCAACCCAATCGATACCTACATCCGCAACGGAGCGAACTATTGGCCGTTGCCAGATCCCTATGTGGTTGGTTGTGATTTTGCCGGCGAAATCGTCGAGACAGGCAAGCATTGCAAAGAGTGGCAAGTAGGACAAAGAGTTTGGGGCTCGAATCAAGGACTTATGGGGCGACAAGGGACCTTCTCGCAACTGGCGGCGATCGATCCCCAATGGTTATACCGCTCGCCCGATTCGGTTAGCGATACCGATTTAGCCGCCGTCGCCTTGGTCGGAATCACAGCTCACTTAGGACTGTTCGATCGCGCCCGGTTGCAGTCCGGTGAGACGATTTTTGTCAGGGGTGGAACCGGTGGCGTCGGTGCGATGGTTTTGCAGATGGCAAAGGCCGTTGGTGCTCATGTCGTGACGACGGCAGGGAGTGCCGAGAAAGCCCAGCGGTGTCGCCAGCTCGGTGCCGATCGCGTTATCTTGTACAACGAAGAATCGACAGAAGATGTTTTGGCTTCTGAGTTCCCTGAGGGAGTGAATGTCTTTTGGGAAACGCTCCGAGAACCCAACTTTGATTTCGCAGTCCGTTCGATGGCTCCCAACGGCCGCATGGTCGTTATGGCAGGTCGGGATGCCCGGCCTGAGTTTCCTGTCGGCCCCTTCTATGTCAAAGGCTGTTCGCTTTTCGGTTTTGCGATGTTTAAGGCTTCTGCCAAAGCGCAACGTCAAGCGGCGGAGGACATCAACCATTGGTTGCAGACCGGACGTTTGAGGGCTCAAATCGACCGAATCATGGAATTAGAACAAGCCGCCGAGGCTCATCGATTGCAGGAATCCAATACAATTGGCAAATCCAGTGTGTTGCAAGGCAAGCTTGTTTTGAGAATAAGGCACTAGGCAAGCTTGGAATCGAGGGAGCGAATAAATCATGATCGTCAAAGGACTGCGCGAGATTCTCGATTTGCTTTTTCCAAGAGTATGCATGCTTTGCCGGAGTCCTGTTGGCGATGAGCAGGCTTCGTGGATATGCTGCGATTGCCAAGATGATCTGACTCCGATTCTCAATGCATGTGCAAGGTGCGGTGCGCCTCTAGGGGAGCCAAGTCCTGTCTCTGTTTCGAGGCAGGCAAAGAAGAAGCTGCCGCATTGCGCCTTCTGCAAGGGTCAGCAATGGGACTTTGGACGGGCTTGGAGCTACACGATCTACGATTCCACAGCCTCCCGTGCGGTGCGTTTGATGAAGGAACCCCATGGAGAGCCGTTGACAAGAAGCATCGGGGATCTGCTTGGACAATGGCTGCATTCGCAGGAGGTATTTAAGCCCGAGGTCTACGATGCGATCGTGCCGATCCCCCAGCATTGGATCAGGCGACTAACCCACAGGTATAACCAAGCCGCGACGCTTGGGGAGCGAGTCGCACATCGTTTGAACATGCGTTGCTCCGAGTCGATTCTTCGCAGGAGCCGATGGACACAAAAACAGGGAATGAAGACCATCAGCGAGCGTCGAGAGAACCTGCTTGAAGCCTTTGAGGTTCCCAAGCCACAGGGTGTCAGATACCGCAGTTTTCTGTTGATCGACGATGTAATGACCTCGGGTGCAACGTTGCAAGAGGCCGTAAGAGCACTTCGTGCAGCAGGTGCAAGGCGCGTCGATGCCGTTGTTTTTGCAAGGGGTGTGAATGCTCCAAAGTTACCTGGAAATGCCAAAACCGTCTTTGCCGCCAAAGAAGACTTGACTTTCGACCAAAATATTGGCGCGTCCCAAGGCTTGTCTAGCGAAGAACTCAGACGCAAGATCCATTGATTTTTCAGGGTTTTCTGTTGGTTTTTCGTGAACCATGGGATCGGCGACCCCGTACTAGCGTCCACGGGGATTTCGTTATACTTTCGCCCCTCTGCGGGCAAGGCTCCCGCGACTTACCTTTCAACAACTTACCAAGACGAGTAACGGACGATGGGTGACAAAGCTGCGAATACTCAAGCGATGATTGAGGCAGATGGGTTGTCGAAGTTCTATGGGCCATTTGCAGCGGCCCGAGAGATTTCATTTCGAGTCAATCGCGGGGAGCTTGTTGCGTTCCTTGGCCCAAACGGTGCTGGCAAGAGCACGACGATGAAGATGCTCACGGGTTATCTCTCGCCCAGCGAAGGTTCTGCGAGGATCGCCGGTCACGATATGTTTTCGGATCGCATTGCGGGCTCAAAGCACCTCGGTTACTTGCCCGAAAACGGGCCGCTCTATCCCGACATGACACCCTATGCTCTCCTTAATTTTTTCGGGGATGCTCGAGGGATGGAGAAAGGTTACAAATCGTCCAGGATTGAAGCGGTCGTCGAGATGTGCGACCTGAAGTCTGTGTTGCACAAGGCCATCAGCAAGCTCTCGAAGGGCTTTCGTCAACGGGTTGGGATGGCCCAGGCCTTGTTGCACGAGCCCGATGTTCTGATACTCGATGAGCCCACCGCTGGCCTCGATCCAAATCAGATTCGCGAAGTTCGAAATACGATGCGTCGACTCGGTGAAACCAAAACAATTCTGCTCTCGACCCACATTCTTCAGGAGGTCGAGGCGATGGCAAGCCGCGTGATCATGATCAATGAAGGCCGAAAGGTTTTCGAAGGCTCCGTCGAAGAACTCAAGAAGGTTCGGGGTGATCTGACCGAAGCTTTCCACAAGCTCACCGGCAGCGCAGCCTGATCTTTTTCAGAGTAGTTTGATGACCGATGAGGCGACAACGATTTTTTAGTCGAATCGCCTCGAAGCTAATTTTCCATTGAATCAATCAGTTACTGGTTTGTAGAAGGATATTCGAAAGTGATTCTAAGTGCTCTGATTCGATTGCTTTTGCTCGACATCGTATCGCTTGGTGTCTTGCTCGGGATCATCTTGCTGATGGCTCGGCAACGACCGGTCGCTTACGCGGTACTCAAGCGAAATTTCTACGGATATTTCGCCAATCCAACGGGATACGTTTTTCTTTGCTTGTTCGTGCTACTTACGAGCATGGCGGCGTTTTGGCCCTACGAGTTCTTCAACTCGAATCTCGGGACGCTAAGCCAACTCAATAAGTGGTTCACCTACATCATGCTGTTCTTCATCCCAGCCATCACGATGAGCATTTGGGCTGACGAACGAAGACAAGGGACCGACGAGCTACTGTTGACCCTTCCTGCAACCGACTTTGACATCGTCATCGGCAAGTACACTGCCGCCGCGGCAATCTACACCGTGTCATTGCTGTTTTCGCAACTCTCGACCTTTGTCGTTCTGGCTGCTTTGACACTCGGCGAGGTCGACACGGGACTCTTCTTTTGCAACTACCTAGGCTACTGGCTGATCGGGCTTGCAATGATCGCCATCGGTATGGTCGCCTCCTTTTTGACGAACAACCTGACGGTGGGCTTCATCCTGGGGGCGCTGTTTAACGCTCCCCTAGCCTTTGCCGCAAGTTCCGACGCAGTCTTTAGCCGTGATGTTTCGAGAGAGATCAAGGCTTTTAGCCTTTCGGAACGATTCGATGATTTTGGACGCGGTGTGATCAGCCTCTCTGGTCTTGGTTTTTTTGTTTTGTTGACGACCCTAGGCTTGTATCTATGCATGATTCTCATCGGCAAGCGTCACTGGAGCAGTGGTAAAAACGGCAACGAAAAACTAGCGCACTACATCCTCCGAGCCTTGTGCCTCGTGGGAATTGTTATTTTCGGTAGCGTGCTATTCAGGAATAAAGACCGACGATACGACGCCACCGAATTGAAAGTCAGCTCGCTGTCGGACGTCACCTCTGGATTGATCCGTGGCATGGGCAAAGAGCGCGACGTGGTCGTTGATGCCTATATCTCGTCCGATGTCCCTGAGATGTATGCCAAGACGAAGTACGAATTGATCAGCCTGCTCAAGGAGTTCGAGTCGACGGCCAAGGGTGCTGGTGTTCCGATGCAAGTTCGGATTTACGATTCGATCTCCCCTTCGAGCGAGGAAGAAAAACAAGCCGAGCAACAATACGGAATCACGCCGCAGATCGTGCGAGTGCGCGAGCGTGGTGCAATCGCCGATCAACCAATCATGTTGGGTGCTGCATTCCGAAGTGGACTTCAAAAAGTGGTTATCCCATTCTTTGAGCCCGGAATCCCGGTCGAATACGAACTAGCCAGATCGCTTACAACGGTTGCGAAACCCGCCCGAAAGAAACTGGGTATCCTCAAAACCGAGGCCAAGATGATGGGAGGAGTCGACATGCGATCCTTCCAACAAATGCCACAAGAACCCATCGTCGAAGAACTTGGCAAGGAATTTGAACTCATCGACGTCAATCCGGCTTCACCCATCGATGTCGATAGGCTCGATGCGTTGCTTGCCGTTCAGCCTTCTTCACTGGCTCCGGAAGAGATGAACAATTTCATCGCTGCTGTTAAAGCGGGAGTTCCGACGGCAATTTTTGAAGATCCACAGTCGGCAATCAATCCCACGATTCCAGGAACGGGAGACCCGAGGCCACCGATGGGTGGAGGAATGTTCGGTGGTGGTGGTCCACAACCCAAGGGCGCAATTCAGCCCCTGTGGGATCTGTTGGAAATCGACGTGCCGGGCCAACCGAGCCCCATGGGCTTTGTCGCTCCGGATCTAGCTTGGCAACAGTACAATCCGTACCCGATCCTTGAATCCATGCAACAGTCCAACGACCTATGGATTTTCATTCGCGAGGAGGCCCCTGGTGGAAAAGATGCCTTCAATCAAGAAAGTGAGATTACCAAGGGTCTCAAGGAACTGATGTTCCTATTTGCTGGAACCCTCAAACAAAAGAACGGAGCCAAGAATCAGTTCACTCCGCTTGTCTCGACGGGAGATTTCGCAGGCACCATGCCCCTGGCGGATCTAAGAGGGATGCAAAGGTCTTCGTTGGATCGAAGCACGGAGATTCGAAACCGACGAGGCAGAACGGTTGGCCAGCAAACAATCGCTGCACTCATCGAGTCGACCAAGCCTGCGGATTCCGGTGCTGAAGATAATGCAACTCCGACCAAGCCACTCAAGGTGGTCTATGTATCGGATCTGGACTGCATGTCCGGTGTCTTTGTGGATATTCGAAAGAACCCATCGCAACTCGAATCGGTTGAATTCCAATTCCAAAACATCACTTTTGTTTTGAACGTCATCGATGTCTTGTGCGGCGAAAACAAGTATCCTGCGATCCGACGTCACGTGCCGACCTACAGCACGCTCAAACTCGTCGAAGCAAGGGCGGACGAACAAAAACGAGAGGAAGCAGAACTTCAACGAACCGCCAACGAGAATTACAACACGAAAAAATCTGAGCTCGAAGAAGATAGCAATAAGGCCAAGCGACAATTCAAGGAAGCCGTCGACAAACTTCAGCGCGAGGGGGCGATCGATGCCTCTAAACAACAGGAGTTGATTCAAAGGCTCACCGAGTACCAGATGAAGGAAGCTCAATTGGCCCGAAAACTGGAAGTTGAAGATGAGAAGCTCAAGCGGGAGCGTGATCGCAATATTCGAGAGGCTCGCCGCAACACCGATGATGCGATTCGAAAGACCCAAAACCTCTATAAAACCCTGGCGGTTTTTATTCCTGCGATCCCTCCACTTATCGTCGGTGTGGTTGTTTGGGTCTCTCGACGCCTGAGGGAACGCGAAGGCATCTCGAAAACCCGTTTACGATAATCGAAACAAAAAAACTTAGTTGAAGAATCAAATCCACTTACGGAGAGTTGACACGTGTCTGAATCAGCAAAAACCGGAATTATTGCGGCCCTTGCTGCAGTGACCGCTCTGGCTGCATGGTCTACAACCACTCGAAATTTCACCACGCTTGAGTCCAATGCGTCGGCCAGGGTGAATCAAACACTATTCGAGAAGTTCACCGATCCGCTCGATGCCGCTTCGCTCAAGATCGTTAAGTACAATAACGATGCAGAGCAGTACGAAGAATTCGAGGTAGCCAAAGATAGCCGCTCAGGCGTCTGGACGCTCCCGTCGAATGAGAACTATCCCGCAGATGCCAACAAACAAATGAGCGATGCGGCAAACCTCTTCGTTGGGATGAAAGTTCTCAACGTCGCAAGCGAAAAACGGGACGAACATAAACTCTTTGGGGTGCTCGAACCAGACAAGAAGAAAGAGGCTGAAGGTGGAGAAGGCGTTGGGATGCTTGTTCAGCTTCGAAATTCCAAGGGTGACTCGCTTGTCGATCTGATCATCGGCAAAGAGGACGCGCAGGATAACAAGAAACGCTTCGTTCGTGTACCTACTGAGGATGTCACTTATGTTGCGGAAATAACCACCACACCGCTAAGCACCGACTTCAAACAATGGATCGAGTCCGACTTGCTCAAACTCAGTGCCAACGACATTGAAACCCTGGGGATTAGAAACTATTCCCTCTTACCCACCAACCAAAACACCTTGGAGTTGGTCCCTAACTACGATGCAGACATTGCCTACAACGTCCGCGATGCGAAGTGGAATGCCAAGTCGATGACCGTCTACACAGACAGACTTCCTTCGCCAAAGACTCTCGATGAGAGCGAAGAGCTCAATTCCAACAAACTCAACGAAATGAAAAACGCGTTGGATAACCTTCGCATCGTCAACGTCGCACGAAAGCCCACCGGAGTCGCTGCAGATCTCAAGGGTGAGCAACTAGGCGACGAGACCAAAGCCGCTCTTCAGCGACGCGGGTTCTTTGCTCAACGTAGCCAATCGGGTGATGCCTATGAAATCTTTTCCATGAACGGAGACCTTCAGGTAACCCTCAAGGATGGTGTTCAGTATTTGCTACGATTCGGCAAAGGGGCAGGAGCCAGTTTCGAACCGGAGTCCGAGGAAGCGGGAGAAGATGGACAAAAGAAGGTGTCTATCAACCGATTCTTGATGGTCACCACGCGGGTTGACGATTCCAAGTTCCCAGAGCCTGAATTGGATCGCGTTCCCGAGACCGTCGAAGAGCTTAAAGCTCTTGAAGCGGCCAAGAAAGCTGCACTGGCCCCGAAGCCCGCGCCCCAAGAGCCCGCACCTAAACCCGAATCTCCACAACCTGAAGAACCTAAACCTGACGAGCCTAAGCCAGAAGAACCCAAGGCTGAAGAGCCTAAGTCAGAAGAGCCTAAACCGGAAGGGCCTAAAGCAGAAGAACCCAAGCAGGATCCTCCTCCAGCCAATACCTCGTCAACAAGCAACACTCGAAGAGGCAAGCTCGTATCCTTTCAAGACCAGGACCAAGCCCCAGCAGCGGCGGCTCAGGATCCAAAGCCTGAGAATCCCGTCCCTCAAGAGCCCGTTAAAGAGCTCACCGATGAGGAATGGAAAGAGCGATTGGAGGCTGAGAAGGAACGTATCAACAAAGAGAACCAACGAAAGATCGATCTTCGCAAGGATCGTTACGAAGCGGCCAAGAAGCGGGTGGCTGAGCTCAATGCGCGATTTGCCGATTGGTATTACATCGTCAGTGACTCGGAGTTCCAGCGGTTGAAGATTGAATTAGGGGATCTGATCACCAAAAAGGGCATTGGATTGCCAAACGCTCCCGGTGCTGGACTGCCGGGGGGTTTGCCAGGGGGCCTGCCAGGGCTTAATATTCCAGGATTGCCCAGGCAGTAATCAGTCCTCCCCACACCTACGGCCAACCCAATGCTAGAAGCTAAAAATACCCAACGTGCGGTGGTGCGCATTGGGTATGACGGACGAGTGCATAAACAGTTTCTAGGCCCCAATGCTCAGCAACGTTTCGACAACGAATGCCGAGTCCTGAAATACCTTGAAGAAAAGGCCTGCTTGTTTGTTCCGAGGCTTTTGGACTCGAATAGCGAAACCCTCGAGATCGTGACGAGCAACTGCGGAGCCAGGGTTGAGCATATAAGCGAGGGAAAGATCAAGGAGTTGTTCGCCGAGCTTGAATCCTACGGCGTGCGCCATGACGATGCTTTTCTTAGGAACATTACCTACCGATCTTCGGATGGAAGGTTCTGCATCATCGACTTTGAATTTTCGACGATCCTTGACGAGATCCCCCAAGCGAATCCATCCGGGGGCAATAGCAGTGATCAAGAAGCCTCTCGGCAGGCGATGGCGGGAAAACTCCGAGTAAGTTGGAGCGCCTATTCTCACCCGGGGAACTTTCGCAGCAACAACGAAGACCGATACTTGGCGGTGATCTCCAACCATCAAGGGGTTCGGTACTTGGGTAAGGTCGGTTGTGCGACCACAGGCGATGGGGATATGGTATTTGCTGTGGCAGATGGGATGGGTGGCGAACGCTCAGGGGAGCTTGCTGGCAAGATCGCGATCGATGAATTGACAAGGATGCTTCCCAAGGCTCAATCGCTCAATGATCGTTTCCTGGCCGAGACCTATCCACAGATTCTGAAAGAACTATTCCTTTCGATCCACAAGGAACTCAGCCGGATCGGTCTGGATGTCCATTGTCGAAATATGGGATCAACCTTTAGCGTGGTCTGGATCCATGGGCGTTTGGCCATGTATGCACATATCGGCGATACGAGGCTCTATCGCTTGGTTCGAGCCGAGGGCGAGAGCACTTATCCGTTGAAAATGGAACAGATTTCCGAGGATCATACTTTTGTCGGCTGGTTGCGTCGCACGGGGCAAATCAACGAGCGGCAAGCGAGGTTTCATCCAAGAAAAAATGTGTTATCCAGGGCACTCGGAGCAGGGCATCAGATTATCGAACCTCAGATAGGTTGTTTCGAGCTTACCGCTGGAGAAAAGTTTGTTCTCTGTACTGACGGCGTGATCGATGGTTTATGGGATCATGCGATCCGGGGGATCGTAAGCGGTACGGAGATGCAAGAGGAAAACAAATCCGTTGCCGAGAGCCTAGTGATGGCTGCTGTGAGTGAGTCGGGTCGAGACAATTCCACGGCGATCATCGTCGAGGCACTCGGCGAGTCACTTTAGGATCCTTGGTTCTTCCGGTAATTTTGTGGGTGAAAAGTCGTGCATCGCATCGGATTTCTTCGTACTCGTACTCGATGGCTGTTTGAACTGCTGCGATACCGATGGTTGATCAAAGCGGTTCACGGTAAGTTGCAGACTAATTAGGTGAATCGCTACACTAGACCGCACTTCTCTTTTAAACTAGCTCGCTTGCGAGGTTCTACCGAGCAATTCTCGCACAGCCTTTTCAATATCCGCTTTACGCATCAACGATTCACCCACGAGCATCGCATCGATATGGTTGTCCTGAAGGTAAAGCGCATCGGTTCGCGATGCGATGCCGCTTTCACCAACCAAGGTAACTTCCTTAGGGATCTGATTTCGCATCCGCACGACGTGTCCCAGGTCGACTTCAAAGGTGTTCAAATCGCGGTTGTTCACGCCGACAAGAGGAGCTTTGCTGGAGAGTACAAGTGGGAGACTCTCGATATGATGGAACTCCAAAAGCGCCGTCATCTGCAGGTCATGAGTTAGAGATAGCAGGCATTGAAGTTGGTTTTCACTGAGGCATTCGGCGATCAAGAGTACGGCGTCCGCACCGGCTTCTCTTGCCTCCCAAACTTGGTACTCATCAATGATGAAATCTTTTCGTAGAACCGGAATGGAAACCTCTTTGCGCACCTGACGCAAGTAATTGAGGTGTCCTTGGAAAAAGTGCTCGTCGGTCAGAACGCTCAAGGCTGCAGCGCCCGCGGATTGATAGGCCTTAGCAATCGCGAGCGGATCAAAGTCCTTCCGGATTACCCCTTTGGATGGGCTTGCTTTTTTGACTTCTGCGATCAATCGAATCTCAGGATAGCCCCGAAGTGCGCCTAAAAAATCGCGTGGCTTTGGAGCATTGGCACACCCTGCTTGCAGATCATGCAGAGGCCGCCTGCGCTTGGCTTGTTCGATCTCTTCGTGCTTCTTGCTTACGATTTTCTGAAGGATCGAGCTCATGCGGGCACCAAATCGGAGTCGAAGACTCGGACTTGCTTCCAATTCGGCTTTTGCTCTTCGATGAACTTCAAATGCTTAGGTTCAGTTTGATACTCGTCATGGGCTTGGCGGCTTTCAAAAACGATGTTCAGCACAACATCGTAGCCGTGATCGTTGACGGGTCGGGCAAGATCCCGGTTGAGTGTTCCAACGGAAAAATAGACTGTTCCGGGATGGCCGGTCAGGTACTTGTGGCAGGCCGACAATAGCTCCTGCACCTTGTTCGCCGAGGCATCGTGCAGTGTAAAGTAAACCATGTGCGAGAGTTGCTGTTTGGTATCCGTCATTGTTGCGAGCCCCGATAAAATAGAGGAAAATACCACTCCAGTCCGGTCTGGAGTCTCCAGGATCGTAGGATAAAGAATTTCCTGAAAAGTGATAGATCCATGCAACGAAGAACCTTTATAAATCAAACGCTGGCAACGACTGCGGCACTTCGAGCCTTTTCGAATCCGGCCGTCCATTCTCAAGAGCCAGCCAAGGAAGACCCCAAGCCGGTGATCCTGGGAGTGATGGGATATAGTCGAGGAAGGGATCTGGCAGAGGAATTGATAAAGATTCCAGGCGTGATCATCAAGTACATCTGTGAAACGGATAGTCAGCGAGGGGAATCGGGCGTTCGAAGGATCGCGGAGGTCGGCGGTAAAGCGGAATTGGTTTCTGACCTAAGGCGTGTATTGGATGATCCAACCGTCGATGCTTTTGTTTGCGCAGCGCCAAATCATTGGCACGGCCCTGCCACCATCCTTGGTTGCAAAGCTGGCAAGCATATCTATGTCGAAAAACCCGCATCGCATAACCCGCAAGAAGGAGAGTGGATGGTTCAAGCGGCCAACAGATATCAACGATGCGTCCAGGTCGGTAACCAACGCCGTAGCAGCGCCGGTTATCAAGCAGCGATCGCTAAACTCCATGCCGGGGCGATTGGTAAGGTCTACTTAGGCAGGACGTTTTTCAGCCGTATCCGTGGTCCGATCGGAACCGAGGTTGATTCAGTCCCACCGGACTATCTGGATTACGAGATGTGGCAAGGTCCAGCGCCTCGACGACCCTACCGAAAGAATGTGGTTCACTACAACTGGCACTGGTTCTGGAACTGGGGAAACGGAGAACTTGGAAATAACGGCCCACATGGTCTGGATATCTGCCGATGGGGTTTGCAAGTCGATTATCCTATACGAACCGTTTCCTCGGGTGGACGATACCGCTACAGCGATGACCAAGAAACTCCCGACACGCATTCGGTAAGTTGGGAATTCGAAGGTGGAAAGCAGATCGAATATCAAGGGTTATCGCACACCAAGCACACCAATGGACCCTTTGTTTCCTTCTATGGATACGATGGCTATATGGAGATCGATAGCGATGGCGGTTATCAGATCTTTGACACCGACAACAAACTCGTTGATTCGGCCCCAAAAACCGATTGGGGACAGAAAGACCACGTCGGAAACTTCATCGAAGCTGTCCGAGCCAATGATCCAAGTCGGCTAAGACAACCGATCCTCAGCGGGCATCAAAGCACCCTGCTTTGCCATCTTGGAAATATCGCCCATCGCACCCAGCGAGTCATTCACAGCGATCCGACAAGCGGTCGGATTCTCGATTCAGATGTTCCGCAAGGATTATGGCGTCGTGAGTACGACCCGAAATGGGAAAAACTCATCAGCGAGATCTAATCGCCGTCACCTGCTCCCATTCCTTGGGTAGATCGGTAAGGACTCGATTTCCGTCTTCGGTAACCAGCACGTCGTCTTCAATGCGTACACCACCGAAACCAGGGATGTAGACACCTGGCTCGACGGTTAAAACCATCCCGACTTCCAGCGGTCGCATTTGTCCTTTTCCAAGCCGAACCGACTCATGGATTTCCATGCCAAAGGAGTGTCCGAGTCCATGATTAAAACGCTTCTCAAGTCCAGCTTTTTCTAATGCGAGTCTCGCGACAATATCGATGTCACCCATGAGAGCTCCTGGTCGAATCGCTTTGATCGCCTGTTTCTGAGCGTCGAGTACCGCACGGTACATTTTTTCCAACCGTGCGGGAGGCTTACCCGTGAAAACGAGTCGAGTCAGATCACTCATGTAAGCGTTCTTCTTGGCACCCCAATCGATGAGAGTAAACGAAGACTCGCCAAGTCGCTTGCTCGAAGGCCGACCATGAGGCAAAGCGCTTCGCTCCCCGACTCCGACGATCGTCTTAAAGGCAGCCGACTCGGCTCCTAGTTTTCGCATGGCGAATTCGAGTTCGTCGGCTAGATGCTTCTCGGACATGTCGTCTTGCACAAGTAAGCTTGTGGAAAGAAATGCCCTTTGAGCCACATCGATCGACTCTGCAATAAGCGTCAGTTCGAATTGGTCTTTGATTTCCCGCAGGCGCTCGATTGTTCCGGTGCAACTTGCAAGAGTCTTCGTTGGGAGTTGCTCTTTGAGTCGCTCCCACTGGGCAAGACTTGTGGTGGATCCTTCCACCCAGATCTCATGATCTTTGCGTTTGCCAAGCGCGTCTGCTGCTGCATCGATGATCGTCGTGCTAGGTGCTCGAATCAGCAAGTCGATTCCATTGACCTCCGATTGAATCTGCTCTTGATATCGCCCGTCGCTCAGCAAGAGAACTTCTTTGCTTGTTAGCCACAGGAAACTGTCTTCGCCTGTGAAACCAGTCAGGTAGCTCACATTGTAGGGGGATGTAATTAGAAGGTTCTTAACTCCCTTTTCTTTCATCGCGCGCAAGGCTCTTTCGCGTCGCTTGCTGTAATCAGGAGCGGTTGTTTTCGTCATGATGATCCGTTAGTTGCTTTCGATGTTTGTAGTCTCAAGATGGTCGTGGAGTGCGGTGATCATACGCTCGGAAAAAACTTCGGCGTGCATCAGGAAACGGTTGTCTTCGGTAAGATTCCTCGCGTGGAGTTTTTTGAGATCCTCGGATGTCTCAGCGGACGCCTGCGATTGAGGTTGCTCGGTTGTCGGGGCAATCTTATGCAATATTCCGTCGAGCATCGCCATGGAGATAGCAGACAGCGTTAAGTAGGGGCAGCATGTGGCTGGCAATTCGCGATACGTTAAAGAGCGATAGCGAGGATCATTAGAAACCGGTTCGACACCAACAAGGCTGTCTTCGACACGATCTGAAAGGATTGGCTTCAAGGACGGACGTTGAAATTCACTAGGCATCCTCGAGGTCGCAGCAATCGCCGAAATCGCTTTGGAGTGCTTGAGCAACCCACCTGCAGCATACCAACCAAGATCGGTTAATCCAAAGCCGCGAGCACCCCCTAGAATAGGCTCATTTCCTTTGACGAAGCTCAATGCACACTTCGTCAGCAATCCAGCTTGGCGGATACCAACGCATCGCAACAAGCAGGTCGATTCGATCAAGCTTCGGAGGACCATTTGCTCATCGCAGGCTTGTATGAGAGGCTTTGCATTTAGCAAAAATACGCTAGACGCAATATCTCCTCGATAGTGCCTTTCGACTCCGAGTCCGGCCTCAGTAGCTAGGTTCAATATTTCCGAGCGCAAAAGAAAGTCTGGATCGTGCAGACCGCCCGCAAAGGAGGTTTGAGGATCCTGGCGAGTCGCCCCGGTTGACTCGCACTGCGCTGAGCGCAAGTCGAATGCTACCGTGGTTGCGATCATGATTTCATCGGCAAGGCCCGCACCACGAAAAGCCTCAGTCGTCCGCGAGGCAATAGCCCGAGGGTCAAACCAAGCATCCTCACCACTCCAGGCATCTTGGATGGACGCCATAAGCACAAGCGTTGGATCGCTCTGAAGAGGATCCAAGTATTTCGACTCCGCGATCGGTAAGAGGATCCATGGGGTTCGATCCTCTTCTTTTTGGTAATTCAGGCAGGATTCGATCCCAAGGCCAGTTTCAAACATCGATTCACTCAGTCCTGAAGCCGGGATCGAAAAATGACGCCAGCGACCCAACCCATCCGGAAAGCGGATGTCGATGGCTTTGACCCCTTTTTCGCGGCAATAAGCCAATACAGCCTTGGGCTTCACGTGCAACCTTCCCTTCAAAATCTTGTCAATTCCAGGCGAACCAGTGGATACCAAGTATCAACTCACCTCCCCAGTTCGCCTTGGGATAACCAAGCTTAATCCTGTTGAAGTAGCCATCTTGATGCATCATAATGCGGTTCCCGAAAGAAGGAAACCGTTTCAAGTCGCTCTTTACCTGTAACCTTAAAAAGCAACTCAGAAAGCAACAAGGTCACGTCATGGTTCAGACGCGAAGGCAAGATTCCCTCAGGTTCCTCATTTATGCATTTCTTTCGATGGGATTGTCTCTGATCCCAAATACTTTTACTTGGGCACAGTCGGCATCCAAGAACCGTCAGGACGAACGGAGGGAGAATGAGCGAGTCGACAAAGCCCGCAAGGAATTGGGAAAAACCCAAACGGATCTTAGAAAACTCCAAGGAGAATTGCAGCAAAAGTCTCAGGCCTTCGCGATCGCTAGGGGAGCTTATTTGCAGGCGAAAAAGAAAACGGATGCGGCTCTAGAGCAAGCCCAAGAACGGGTGGGAGAAAGCTTGGGGATTCCTGCACAGATGCAGGTCATGCGAGGAGCGAGTCTGGTTCTTCAAGATAAGTCAAAAGAAGTGCTTGAGAAGCTCAAGTCCAATACCACATACACGCAGATTGCCGAGCGTCTCAAGCTTGCCGAGGAGTCGCTCGAAAGCGGTTTGCAGCCCGAGAGCCAATTGCCGATCGCGAAGAGTCAAATCGATGAATTGGAGCTTTCGATTGCATCGGACAAAAAAGAGCTTCGGGCGATCGAGGATGCTGCGATCAGTTCGGATCCACAAACGAAGGAAGCCAGAGGGGATCTTCAGGAGGCACAGAGCAAGCTCAAGGAGATGAAGTCCAAGTTGAGCCCATCGCGTATTGAGAACGATTTCGCCTACAAGAAGGCCAAAGCGGAATCGGATCAAGCGTTGAAGAAGATGCAAGCGGCCTCGGCGAGTCTTCAGGCTGCCGAGCTTGCGTTGCGCAAGAAGGCCAACGAAGCGGGTGTTGACTATCAGACTTACATGCGAGCTAGGCAATCCGATGCGGCCGATTCGAATCGAACTAAGCAACCGGCCAAGAAACCGACACCCAAGAAAGCACCACCTAGAAAGCCAACCAAGGCGAAAGCATCTTCGCCAACTGCCTAGCTATCTGCAGATGATACGAAGGTTGTGATCGGGAGCAGAGTAGAAAACGAACACCGTAATTCCATTTTTTCCAGTGCGTCTAGGGATTGGAAGACGTGCTTTGGCGATGATCCCAAATGAAGTCGGCTAGGTTAGACGGACACAGAGTATCACTTCATAAATTTCTTGAGCTCTTCAGGATTATTGTGGCTAGAAGTGTATGCTACTGGCTTTGATCGTACTCGTACTCAATGAAATGGTACTCGTACTCGTACTCGAAGCGGTCTAGGATAGCGATTCACCTAATTATTCTGCAAATTACCGTGAACCGCTATGATCAACCGTCGGTATCGCAGTTGTTCAAACAGCCATCGAGTACGAGTACCGTTGCACTGAGTACCGCTTCGCTGAGTACGAGTACGAAGAAATCCGATGCGATGCACGACTTTTCACCCACAATAATTCCTCAAGAACCAAGTTCTTGAGCCGTAGGCAGGTGCAGGATACCATTCGATTTTGTATAGTGGCAAGCTTGCGTTCTAGGCTGCATAGGTGCGGTCTACATGGTGTAGGTTGAACCGCGTAAAACAAGTTCGCTGATAAGGGTGATGGATCAAGGTGCACTGCAAATGCAAAATAAGAAGTTGTTCAATATGATCATTACTACAGGTAACGACGTAGCTGGCCATGAGATAGTGGAATACCTAGGCATTGTCCGGGGTATTGTGGTGCGTTCAACCGGGTTCGCCAGAGGAATTATCGGTGGCTTGCGGTCTATAGGAGGCGGCAACATTCCTGAATATGTTGCTGTGTGTGAAGGAGCTCGGCAGCATGCATACGCACTTATGGTTCAACATGCACAAGAGTCTGGTGCCGACGCAATCATTGCAGTACGGTATGACACTGCGGAATTCATGGAAGGCGTTTCGGAAGTACTTGCGTACGGCACTGCAGTAAAAATCAAAAGAACGTGATTTCGACTTCACAGCTGAAACAAAGAATATGCATGGCAACTCACGAAGTCACCGAAAGCGCAGGGATCGTCGGCGAAATCATCTTCGGTAACCAGCAGGTAACTCTGCTGAGCGACTTGCTGTGAATTGCCTAGCCAAGAGCAAACGACGTGGATCGGGAACTCCCGCTGTAGCTCGGTCTGCCGGTTGGCCCGCCCCTCTCGAAGCGTTACAGTATGGAACAATCGTGGCCACCGCGAAACGCGGGGTCCAAAGTAGCAGGCACACTCCGCTGTGCCGTCAGCCAGGGATCGCCGTGCAACTGATTAAATTTTCAGAACGGCACAGCGGAGTGTGCCTACAACCTTGGCTACGGCGCAAGACTGCGGTGCCGCGACCACGTATTCGCTCTTGTCACGGAAGATCTCAAAGGTTTCGTCGAGGATCGGTCGCGGTTCGGGGAAGATCGGGCAGCTACGAATGCCACGACCTTCGTGATGCTCGATCTTCGGCTCTGGAATTCTCATCCGATCATTTCCCAATCGATGTCATTCAGCGCTAAAGATCTGTTGAAGGAATCAAGGAGTTGGTGAACAAGATGGCGTATCGAGTCAACGGATTTCGTCGGATTCGCTTAAAACCTCTTCGAGCAATTCCCTCAACCGAATCTTTTCAGCTTGGGCTCGAATGTCTGCTTGCTGGGTTTCCGAGCCACTCCGAAAGATGCTGCGAAAGTCGCGACGGCTACGCTGGCTTCCTTTGTCGATCCAGATGAGTTTCGAGATTGCTGCATCGGTTCGCGATACGACAGGCAGGAAAATCCCAGGAAACAATTCCATGGTCTGAGACCGTTGCAACTCACCGGGTATCAATTCCCTCGGGTAGATGTCCAGTTTCAGGCTTTCCGTCTTGTCCAATAGCTGGAACAGATTGCCGGTCTGAACCGCCTGCCGGAGAACCCGCTCAGTGAATAGAAAGTCGGAGCAGGCCAGTTGGTCAATCAAGTCATCAGTGCGAATCCTTGCCACATCTGGAGAAACAACGATATCGATGTCTTGCGTCAAGCGAGGCTCGCCATAGGCTGAACTGATTGAGCCGCCGGTAATGTGAAAAGGAAGACCGATCGCCTCGGCGATTGCCACAAATTTGCCGATCGTATTTTCGAATGCTTCAACAGGAAACATTGGCAAGCTGTTCCTGGATCAATCGGACCACTTCGGGATCGCGCTCGTAAAGTTGCAAAGCTACGTGCAACCTCACCTCTTCGTCTGACAGATTAGGCTGAGTGTTTCGAATCCGTATGGCCATCTGTTGGCGAGTCCAAACCAACATCGCAGCGCTGCGAGCGACCTTCTCTGCGGGGGACATCGCTTTCCAGCGACGTTCGTATTCAAGTTCGATTTCAGACTGTTCCACCCCGATCTCCTTCCATTAGGACGGCTCTCAGTATACAAGAATAGTCCGATTGGACAAACTGCCTGTGTTATGCGTAATCGAAGACTGCTTTCAAACTCTTCAAAAACACTCAACGGTTCCGTTGCTGTTCTTCCGCTGCAAAACCCTGGTTTTTCCAGCGTTTTTCGCATTTCTGGCCATTTGCTTTGGAGTTCCGTAGCGCCCATGCGGGCTCGGTGCATGGCGCCTGCGGCGTTGCATTTCGCGTAGCGCACCGAAAATCGAGTCGCGCAGAGCCGCTAAAATACAGGGGGTTTGCATGGCCCCGTCTGGCACCGATCCACGCCCGTGGAGGCGGCAGGATTCGAACTAGGTGAGTGATGTTTTGAAATTCGAGTCCTTGAGACTAGACCGAAACAGCCTATCACTCCACAAAAATCTTGATCCGCTCGCAAGTGCTTGATATCATTCAAATTCGGATCGAGGCTAACTTGCGTGATAGACTGCATTAGTGCGGTCTACAGGGTTTAGTCTGATCCGTATAAAAACAAGTTATGCCAGAGAGGTTCGTCGTTTCGCATGTCTGACCAACAGCAACTGACGGTACTTGAAGAGTTCAAGCGGTACGCGTACTTTTCCGTCCGCGTTGACAGGTATTTCAGCGTTGTCAACATCTATGGGATGCACCACGCTGGAATCAAGGAGATGTACAGCGCGTTGCCTTCACGAGCGCAGATGGATAACGCGCTCGCCTCGCCGGCGGATGAGGCATTGAAGCGATTCTTGACTGTCTCCGCGACAGCTTTGGGGCACATGGCGACAACGAACATTTTCAACGATGAGGGAGAGCAAGCTGGAGGTGCTATTTCGGACGACGCGATGAACTTCGCCTTCTACACATGTTACTGCTTCCAATGGTCGCTGTTCGAGGACTTCGTGAAGATTATGATCCGCAAGGTTATCGACGCTGGTGCCATGCAGGCGGGTGTCGTCCGGGATCTTGAGTCCAAATGGCGACAGACCAAGCAGTTCTTTGACAAGATTAACTCCGGGGCCGTCTTCGGAAGGACGCCTTTCACCGCGTTGCTTCCCGTAATGGGTTGGATGCCGTCGGTCGAGGAGGTCGGTTACGATCAGTTGAACGAAATCCGTGAACTCCGCAACAATTTCATTCACGGCGTCGAAAGCCCAGAGATCACGTCGGAAGACATCATGGCCAAGCAGCGACGTTACCACAGAAGCATGTGGATACTGCGCAAGTTTGCAGAAAATGTTCAGTGGGAAGTACAACGCGCATTGGGCTCGTGGAACGGTTGAGCAAGGCAGAAATCGGGTAAGGATGCCCGTTGCCGGGCACCCTCCCCACACCACCTAGCATGCGGGTCCGCACTAGGCGGTTCCACGAAGATGAGCAAGTTCTGCCCAGAGGGTTTTCAGACTCAAGACACCCTGCGAAGCTAACCAATCATTCGTCATCCCGACACCACTTGCGATCGTCTTGTCCACAGCGCGAACGTTGTGTGTCTGGCAACTCTGAGCAGCGTAGTCATCAATGCCAGCAAATCATTCCATGCAAATCGGGGACAGGCCCCGAGGACTCCTTATAACGAGGTCGACTTTGTGTTTCTTAAAGAGGGTGTTGAGGTAATTTCGTTCGGTGGCAGCGTTCAGAAACGAGTGCTTACGGGTTTTGGTGTCGAAAAAGCAGCTCATGGTATTGAACTTACCGAGGTCAAGAGCGAGAATTTTCATAGTACGAGTCTCCATGGGTTTGGGGTTGGAATTTTGTGACGTTTCTGCGTTGCAATCGCAGAACAAAATCACGGTTTAGAGTCGCCAGATTTTATTCGAAGGGTTCCCACCCCAAACCCAGGACTTACATGGATTATTTATTTGGCTCAAAGTATGGCAACGGACTTTACAATCAACTGCACCTGCGGGCAACAACTCCATGTCAAAACCGTCGATGCTGGCGGTTCGAAACGATGCTACTGTGGCGCGATCAACGCTGTGCCTTCACTTCGTGAATTACGTCGCCTCGCTGGTCAGCAGAGTTACGACGTTGGAATCGCGGACAAACTGCGACAAATGTTCCCTGATGGAGAATTGGCATCCGACGATTCTTGCGTGTTATGCGGCGCCAAGACGGGAAACATTCTTCCACCATCGCTACCTCGAAAGCATCCGGTCTGGTCAATAATTCGCAGGCTTGTGGGGTTATTCATCGCCTTTGGAATCGGCTACTCGTTTCACGGCTGCGCATCAAAATCCCAGTGGGGCGTATCTGGAGCTTCCTGGATGCCTCCCGGTTCGAGTGATGGAGCATACGGACACGGTGCGACTTTTATATTAGGACCCGCAAATTATTTCTACGAATATACGATTTCAGAATCGGACTTCAGAAAGGAGGCGGAACAAAGAGGTTATTCATTGAGTGAGATCACTGAGCCTGAATATGTTACGCGTTACCTTTGGAATCATGTAAGGCCGAATGAGTATGAAGGAGACGAGTGGGAGAGAGAGAAGGAATTCACATCGGCAAGGATCACATCCGGATTGATTCATGAATGGCGATATATAGATCAGACGTATATCTTCGCATATGACCGCAAGAAAAAACGAGCATATATACATTATCAAACAAGATGAAAAATGAGCCTAAATCGGGGAAGGATGCCCGTTGGCGGGCACCCTCCCCACACCACCGATTCACTTACACCATCACCTTCGCCACGCCAGCCGCCCTTGCAAAATCATCCTCAGTAACCTGCGAGTAATTCTGCTGGGCAATGCGTGGCGAGTTGCCCAGCCAGGAGCAATCCACTTGCAGGGGAAACTCGCGCTGGAGTTCTGTTTGTCTGCTAGCTCGCATCGAATGGAACAATCGTGGCCAACCCGATACTAGACCGCAACAGCCTATCACTTCTTGCAATTCTTGCTCGGCTCGTAAGTAACTGATATCATTCAACTTCGGATCGAGGCTGGCTTGCGTGATAGGCTACATTGGTTCGGTCTACAGAGTTTAGGCTGATCCGTATAAAAACAAGTTCTGCCACAAACCCAATCGTGACAAGATGGATGCATTCGTAATATTGGCCTGTTCCGGATGCACGTTCAGCAATCCTTTATTCACCGTGTTGTCGATATTTGTTGGTACTGTGCCGGTCGCATACTTGCTGCTGCGGCCGTACACAAAGGCGGTACGAACATGGGGCTTGCCGCGGATTAATGTGGCGAGGCTTTTTTCGCTGGTATTGCTGTTTCTCTGCCTTGTTCCGCTTTGGTTCATTGGGCGACAGGAACGCTCGGCGATGCATGTGGGAATCTGCATTGCTGGACTTGGTGGCTGCTGCGTTTACCTTTGGCTCCGGTTTTGTTGGTTGCTTGACATGCATCATGTCAAGTCAACGAGAAGAGAGTTGCTGTTTCCTGGAATAATTGCACCAGCAGTGCTGATGCTCGGCACAACCGTCGGCAGCTGGGTGCTGGGTATCTTGCTGGAGGTCCCAGTGTCGCCAATGATTCTCGTACCACATACAATTTGGTCCGTCGCTATCGGCATTCCTGTCGGTTCCATTGCATTCGAGGGCCTGAACTATACCTTTGGACATCCACGATCAATCGCCACAGTAAACGAAGGTCTACCGCACTGCATCGTGGCAGAACAAAGCGGTGAACGGGAGCCGCCTATGACGCCGGATTTGAAATCATAGCTTTTTGGCGGCGTCCCTGTTACCGCAGTCGTTAGGCCACTTCGCACGCCATGATTGATTCCTCGCTCACAGCTTTCTGGATTGACGGCCCAGACCCGAGAGGGCCAATCGGTTACGGCGTCACGGCATTTTCTATCACCGACGCTTTGGAGATTGTTCGACGCGCTGGTTATCAGTTACCCGACGACAAGAGCACGCTTCGCGTGCGTGCTGGCATCAAGCCAGCAGACATTGAGCACCGACACGTCCGCGACCACATGGGCCCGATTGTTGTTCGAGGATTGTGGTATCCGTTCCTTGAGGTAGGATATGGTGCATGACGAGACGCGGTCTAACCATGCGATTCAGCGAACCCGGCGTGAGCGTCGCGGTTGCAATCGTAGCGTCCCGCGAGCCGGGCCGCTGATCTTGAGTCGTTTGTTATTGTGAGAATCGTATCGATGGATAAAACCGTACGTAAACAAGTCTACGAATTGACATCTGGCGATCTCCAGCAATGCCCAGCTTGGGAGTTCGCATTCGATGAAGAAGGCGACGAGGGGCAAGACGAGGCTACTGTTCGTCCATTTCCTTTGAGCCAGATCGATAAACGCCTCGATGGATCAATTGTTGTAGCCGCCGTTTTCGAGCTTGCGGACGGTACGAGCCTGCCGGGATACTTGACGCCTCGTGATGATCCCAAATTGGATCTTGCGAGTGTACAACCCCAGATTGTCACACCTAATGGGCAAGTTATGTTCTGGCATGGTCGATGCCCCGTTCAAACAGAAATGTTGTACAAAATGCTTAATCGTGAGTCACGAGAAGTATTTCCGATTCGATTCAAGACTCTCTTGCCAGTCGGTAGTCGTGACTTTAGCGGTGAGATTCCGGGCTTCTTGGCGCTTGGTGACGACTTCGAGACCGTGACAATCATCAAATGAAACGATTGATGCCGAAATCGGCTAAGGATGCCCGTTGCCTCGCACCCTCCCCACAACACCTAGCGACTCACCCCTCCACCATCGCCTTCGCCACGCCGGCTGCTCTGGTAAAACCAAGCTAAGAGCAATAGTTTTCGAGTCTTCTTGTTTCTTGGAAACCTGCGACGCGTTGGATTTCGAGTCGCGAACTAGTTTGGAAGATCGAGTGAAACCCGGAAGCCGATAGGGAGAAACTCGAAACCGTCAAAGGTTGGCGCAGTGGCGGTACGATTGGCCGAGCGAAGATATCCAGGGCTATAGTTCACACTGCCTCCACGGTAGACGCGGTCCGTTCCCGAGCGAGTGCCTTGGGGATCAGTTACATTCTTACGGGAATAAACTTCATACCAATCAGCGACCCATTCCCACGCGTTACCATGCATATCATAGATCCCCCAACCGTTTGGCCGTTTCAGGCCGACAGGATGAGTTTGTTTGTCCCCGTTCTTGTCGAACCAAGCGTATTGGCTCAGCAATTGAGTATCATCGCCGAAGCAAAAATCCGCTGGGCTTCCAGCCCGGCAAGCATACTCCCATTCCGCTTCGGTTGGTAAACGATAGATCCGTCCGGCTCTTTTTTCCTCAGGCAAGCCTGAGAGCTGCTTGCAGAATTTAGTGGCATCGATCCAACTTAGAGCAACAGGATAATTGGAAGGGTCGATTTTTTTATCCCGGGGGAATTGGTTAGGGTTGGTGCCCATTACCTCTTGGTATTGCGATTGGGGCACTTCGAACTGACCCATGTAAAAATCTCTAGTGAGAGTGACTTGGTGCTGTGGTTCATCCAGATCGGCGCCGGGGGAGTTTGCAGGCGAGCCCATATCGAAGGTCCCCTTGGGGATCAGCACCAGTTTCATTCCGATGCTATTGGTGACCTCTTTGAGGGATTGTGCGAATACCCGACAGTCCAATTGAATCATCCCGAAAATCGCGATCGCTGACAAAAATAACAATTGCGGACGTGGCATGTGTTATTAGCTCCTGATTCGGTGGCTCGGTCGAACTTCCTGAAACGCGATGGAATTGTATCATGCCATGCACTGGCCTTTTTCAAAATCGAGACACTTTTCTCCACGCCCCTTCATCGAGGATGGCTTTGCCACGCCAGCGACCTCACGCTGGTGCCTATCGATCGTTGATTGCCAAAGCTTGTGAAAGTCCCTAATCCAAAAGGACCACCCGGAACCCTAGAGCGGCACTAAGGGCGTATGGCAAGTTCTCACCGTCTCGGACCGCGGAGCGACAAAAGCCTTTCGTGCCGAACCAATTGCCGCCACGAGTCACCCTGCCCTTCCTGGATGATGTTGACGCCAATGGATCTACTTTCGCTGAGTTTGCGTAGTACTTAGGATCATAAAGGTCAGTACACCACTCCGATACATTTCCGTGCATGTCGTGCAATCCATACCCATTGGCTTTCTTTCGGCCGACCTCGTGCGCGTAGGACTCACCTGCATTTTTCGCATTGGCGTCGAACCATGCGTACTCGCTCAATGTACCGTCGTCGTCTCCACAACTATACTTCGTTTTCGTTCCAGCTCGACAAGCATATTCCCACTCCGCTTCTGTGGGTAATCGGTACTTCCTGCCTTGCTTCTCCTCCTGCTTACTCAGTCTTTGGCAGAACTCGCCTGCCTGAGTCCAACTTATATAACTCGCTGGGTAATTATCGCCTTCTTTTACATTTTCTTTTCCCTTCCACGGCTCTGTTCCCATGATGGCCTTCCACTGCACCTGTGTTACTTCTGTTTGTCCCATGTAGAAGTCTCGGCTTATCCTTACTTCATGCTGTGGTGATTCGTCTTCAAGATGTTTTCCACCATCCCCAAATTCGGTTTTCGGTGATCCCATGATGAAATTGCCTTGCTTGATCAATACCATCTCCATCCCGATACCGTTCGTGATCGTTTGCGGCGACTGAGCGCGCTCCTGACACCCCAATTGCATCATCCCAATAATCATTAAGGAAGGTAAAAACACGGATAGATGACGTGACATCTTTGTTTAGCTCCTTGTTCGATGGATCGATCGAGAATTGCTCTGGAGAGTGCAACACTGTGACGTTCCAGGCCAGATTGTTCAAAAACTAAGGCGCTTTTTCCTTTAAAATAACCCTATACCATCAACTTTGCCACGTAAGCGGCCTTGGTGAAATCATCCTCGGTGACCAAGAAATTGAGAATGGAGATTTTTTAAGAACACGCTGACCCGCATGGATTTCAATTCTCAATTCAGTTCAAACCCATCGCTAGGTTGGCCTCCTGGCGGCACAAGGATGCCACAACGATCCCAGGCTCCATCCCTTTCAAAACAATCCGCGTCTTGTCCGCGGGCTTACGCATGGTATTCTGTTTACACTTTTGGCTAGTTCCTGTTTCTCCTGGCCAACACACGTCCCACAATAAACCAACGTGTGCCATTGTCTCTGAAACATTACTTGGAAAACGTTTGACCGACTTCGCTAAGTAAGTGACGCCAAAGGCACGTTCAAACACCGGGAAACCAGGAAGATAGGATGCGATATTCAAAATCAGCCGGAACGACGATTGTCATCGGATTTGTGGTTTTATTATGCATGTTGACTACAGTACTGGTCGCGGAGATTTCGCCCGTACCCAAGCTGCTTGGATTCGGTTGGCGCAAGGCTCTCCCAACGCACTTACTGAGAAATGAAGCGGTTCGCGCAGAAATCGGACTTACCGATGAATTGGTTCAGCAGATAAAGAATTTTCGTTCTGAACTAGAAAGCGAATCGAGATCGCAGCACGCAAAGGTTGAGGCAAAATGGAACGAACTTCTAACCCTAGACCAAAAGCGCCGTCTAGGACAGATCCATCTTCAAGAGGCCAGTCTGCTTGAGGCCTTCAGCGATGAAGAAGTCATCAAAGAACTGGGAGGATTTTCGTCAGAGCAGCAGAAACGTATCCACGATATTCACAAGCGATATCACATCATCAAGGAATCGTTTGGGAACAAACTTCGCGGAAGTGGTCAGCAGTACTCGAAGGAGGAATTCCGTAAAATTGTCGATGACAGGATGAAGGAAAATGAGATCGCATTGAGAACCAATTTGATGAATGTTCTGACTCAAGAACAGAAAGAGAAATTTGACGAGCTTAAAGGTCTTCCCTTCGAGTCGTTGGATCGAAAGGACCGATAGACCGTGCAGGGATTTTGCGATGTCAATCGATGACAAGTTTCGGGACTTTTCGAGATGTTCTTGGCCAAGCACAGGATCAGGCGCTGCATCTACCTTCTGCGCACGACATCGATTCGAAGAGCTATTTGCCTTTACAAAGCTGCGCTCGAGCACAACGACGCGCCTCTTGAACGATCGCCGTATCGGCCTTATCGCGCCGCTCTTGCTCTAGGGAAGCACACCTAGGAACCCTGTAGCTCAAAGTTACGCCTCCACTGGCTTTATGCCGAATGGCAATGAATTAAAAGCGGAACGGCGCGAGCCGTCCGGTGAAAACTAATCGAATTCGCGGACATTCTATCACTCAACGGAGTGCTTGCGCACTACCGCTTGCACTAATTCAACGCCATTCGGCATAAAGCCAGTGGTAGGCTTCGCGAATAAGATGAACTTCGAGCCACCCACAACAATTCCTGAGGAGCAAAATTTTAATTGGCTTGCGTTTTCGGGATCCCTACATAGATATCATCCTCGCGGACTTGCACCGCGAAATGATCGGTCTTGATCTTCCGATTGTCCATCCAAGTCCCATCGGAAAGCGCAAAACGCCAAGCATGCCAAGGGCATGCGACACATCCTTCGTGTACCCAACCGGCCGAAAGGGACGCTCCCTGATGGGGACAGAAATCATCCAATGCATAGAAGCTGCCTTCTGACTCAAAGACAGCAATCATTCGATCCCCGACCGGGAATGCACGCCCCTCATTCTTGGGTATCTCGCTGGTCTTTGAAACAAAAACCCAATCCAATTCCCCCGTTTGGTCACTCACCGAGCAACTCCCTTCTAAGTAGGTCGAGCGCTGTCTTGGCCAATCGCTGATAGAACAATTCGGGATGGCCACTGACGCGTTGCGACTTCTCAATCACATCTCCTTGTGGATCGACGATTGCGACCTGGAGCAGCGTCGTCGGCAAGGATGTTTCCTGCGAAAATTCGCTCAATGCAGGATAAATACCGACAGCCATTGCGTAATCCGTTGCGTGGGCCGCTTTCGAATTCAATGCGAGCTTTGCGAGCCACTTGGGATCTCCCGAACTTGAGAAGGTCGGCAACCAACTCAGGTGCTTTAGTCCGCTATCTTCGCTGGGTTCAAAACCCTCACTGAGCATTTGGCCGATCCAAGATCCGGCGCCCACCTCAATAATGCTCAGCGTACGCTTCTGCTTGGCCAAAAGATCTTGAACCACATCATTGAGCTCCGTTTCACCCTCTGCGAAAATGACATCTCCGAACGCATTGTGGATTTGCTCGACGGTATCTTGAATTGACAAACGAAACTCTGGTTCGGATGCCGCCTGAGCAGCGATGCGTAACGTGATCGTTGCCTTGGAAACCGTGATACCCACGCGAGGGACGCGATCTCTGGCAATCAAGTCGGGAATCACTTTCTCCACGTCGCTCTCACCCAAACCAAAGAGTTTGATCGAGTGATAGTACCAACGCGAGTTCCCAACGCCGAGTTCGTCGACTAGCCGGTGCTCGACGGTTTGACTGAGCATTTGCACCATCTCTGCAGGAACCCCAGGCAGCGCAAAGAGCCTGCATCGATGCTCAGTGCCAGAGTTGCCCATAGCGACTGATAAATCGATCCCAGGAGCCGTGCCATGTGGGTTGGGTATGATCCTCGATGTTTCGGGGAACATCGCTTGGACTCGGTTCCGCTCAGGCATCGGCCGGTTGCGGGACTTAAACAGATTCTCGATATGCTCCATCGCCTCGGGTCGAAACTCCAAAGGATAACCGAAAGCTTCGGACATCGCTTCACGGGTCAGGTCATCGGCGGTCGGTCCGAGTCCGCCTGAAATGATGACGATGTCTGAACGCTCTGCAGCGATTCGAAACGCTGCGATGTTATCGGCCAACTCGTCACCTACGGTGGTGTGGTGTCGGACGCTAATTCCAAGATCTCCAAGTCGCCGGCTGATAAGCTGGCTATTGGTGTCCAAACGTTGTCCGCTCGTAAGCTCATCGCCGACGGAAATGATTTCTGCTTTCATACTTCTAAAAGCCTAGCAATAAAAAGGTTTCGATCGAGGGCTTATGGGATAAGGTTTGATTCGAAATGACTGAGGTCGCAAAGATGCTCTTTGGCGATCGCTTGAGGACAACTCCAGACCAAAAAGAACATCGCTTCGCGAACCCAGCGTGAAGCATCAGAGTCGGCCAAGTAACCTGCTCCTTTTTCAATCGCAAGGAAAGCTTGCGCTGCTCGCATCGTTAGATCGTTCGCTTCTTTTCGGAGTTTGGCCGTGTCCACCGACTTGTCTTGAGTCTCCGAGGCCAAGATCATTTGTTCGAAAATCTGGTTCCATCGTTTTGAAAACTGCTCGGCGAAAACTGCAAGCGATTCCATGTTGCGGCTCTTTTTCTCGATTCGGTCGATCACACACGCCGCGAGTCCCAATGCAAGGGCGGTCGTTTGAAGACCCCCAGCACCACCGCTTTGAGAAATGCTCAAAACGTTTTCGCTAGGCCCATGCAGCAACTCGTTCGACGTTAACTCGATACCATCGAGACGAACTTCACAGGTATCGCTCTGAGTGAGCGCCATCAGTTCCATTCGTGGTTGGCACTTTATGAACTCCGAGCTCATAGGTAAGTAGAACAAATACTGCTTGGAGTTGTTTTCCCAATCGCAAGCGGCGATGACAAGAGCCTTACACTCTGGAGCGGCTGTTACCCAAGGGACAGTACCGCTGATCGTCCAACCAGCTCCGTGAGCCTTTGCGGTCACGACCGGTTGGCTGACGTGCTGGCGGCTGGTCGTAAGATGACTAATACCGACAGAGATCCATTGCTCTCCGCCTGAATGTTTTGATAGCAGCGTTTGGGAGACTGGGTTCGGGGAACTTTCAATGCGTCGCATCGCCGCTTGCCGTTGTGTAAGGATGAACGCGTCGGTAAGCGATCGGTAGGCCACAGAACAATAGAAGGAAAGATGCTGTGCGGGTTTGCATAAGACAGATTGCTCGTAAGCGACGAGTGGTCTGAGCTTCGAAAGGCGTTCGGGCAATTGGGCATGTGTATGGCACGCTTGTGCGAGGATGGGAGCGAGTCCTGGGCTTCCGGAGATTAATTGGTCAAATAGTCGCACGGAACTGGAGTTGGAATTTGTGGAAGACTTTTTTGGTGGATCGATCATAATGGGGACTTGGAGCAGTCCAATTCGCTGGGTGGATTGTACATGCGAGGACTGGTTCCAACGAGATTGGATTTGTCAGGTTTGTTTTTGTTGGCCTAAACGTAGGCCATAGAGCAGGAGCCAGAGTGAATATTCTTGGGCACGGTCACGACGAGTTGATGGCATCAGGGGTACCGGTTTTGGACGGACCGGAGCTTGTTTATCAAAAATGCATGGCGATTGCCACCAATTTGTGGTGGAGCTGGCATCCCGAAGTGGTCCATCTATTTAGGGACATCGATCCGGTTCGTTGGCGGGAGCTCGATCACAATCCTATCGCGTTGCTCAGAGAGTTCACGCCCGAGACACTTGCCTATCGCGCCAGTGAGCGTGTATTGCATAGCCGCATCAACTACGCTTATCGCCGATTGAATGAATACCTATCGAGCACGAACACTTGGGCCCATACGCACGCCGGAGTGCTAGGTAGCAAACCCGTAGCGTACTTCTCTGCCGAATTCGGCTTGCACGAATCTCTGCCGATCTACTCGGGTGGCTTGGGAGTGCTTTCGGGGGATCATATCAAAAGCGCTAGCGGTCTTGGTATACCGCTTGTTGGCATCGGACTGTTTTACAACCACGGATATTTCAAGCAGCGACTTTCGGCAGATGGATATCAGTCCGAAGATTACATCGAGCATAACGTCGACAATCTGCCGCTGAGTCCGGCCAGAACAACATCTGGAACCCCTTTCGTCGTAAGGCTAGAGACTCGGTCGGGCGATTTGATGGCCAAGGTGTGGAGGGTGGCCGTCGGACGCGTTACTTTGTTTTTGCTTGATAGTAATTTTGAAGGGAACCGACCTGAAGATCGAGAGCTGACGAGTCGTTTGTACGGAGGAGACGAAAGGACTCGGATTCGCCAAGAGTTGCTTATCGGTGTTGGGGGGGTTCGAATTCTGCAGGCTATGGGGATCACGCCTGGGGCCTATCACTTGAACGAAGGTCACAGTGCCTTTGCAACCATCGAGGCTGTGCGATTGCGAATGCAAGAAGATGGATTGAGTTTCGAAGATGCTCAACGGGACATCGCCAATGCGACGGTCTTTACGACCCACACTCCGGTTCCTGCAGGTCACGATCGATTCCATCCAGATCTGATCGAAGAACACTTGGGCCCACTTCGAGACAACCTTGGTATCTCTCACGATCACCTGATGAGCCTCGGGCGTGTCAATCCCGGAGATCACCATGAGCCTTTCTGCATGACGGTTTTAGGTTTGAAATTATCGAGGCGGGCCAATGCAGTCAGTCAGTTGCATGGTCACATTTCGCGGCGGATGTGGAGGGCCTTGTGGCCCAATCGTGAAGAGAACTCGATTCCCATCGGACACATTACCAACGGGGTGCATGTCCAGAGCTGGCTTGCCGAGCAAATGCTGCAACTCTATGACCGCCACTTCCCAGCCCATTGGACCAACCACATGGGTGAGCCAGGAGTTTGGCAGTCGATTCATCAGGTCGATCCTGGTGAGCTTTGGGAAACACACAATGCACTAAAGAACATGCTTCTAGCATTCGTACGAAGACGGCTGACAAAACAGATGGGACAACGGGGCGAGTCCCAAGAGGCGATGGATTTAGCGATGAAGGTTGGAAACCCGGCCGCCTTGACTATTGGCTTCGCAAGACGATTCGCAACTTACAAACGCGCGAACATGATCTTCAAAGACATCGATCGCATCGCCGCGATCGTCAATGACCCGACCAGACCGGTCCAGATTCTCTTTGCAGGAAAGGCACACCCTAAGGATGAGCCCGGCAAGCGGTTTATCCAGGAGATCGCGAATCTGCGAGGGGATTCACGCTTCGCGGGCAAGGTGATATTTATCGAGGATTACGACATCAATGTGTGTCGGCATTTGATCCAAGGCGTCGACGTATGGCTCAACAATCCGAGACGTCCGTTGGAAGCCTCGGGCACCAGTGGACAAAAAGTCATACTCAACGGAGGCTTGAATTTGAGCATCCTCGATGGCTGGTGGGCAGAGGCTTTTGATGGTTCTAACGGGTTTGCGATCGGCAAAGGGACCAGTCATGTTGACGATCGGATTACCGATGAGCGGGACGCGAGCAACCTGTATGAGGCTCTTGAGAATCAGGTGATTCCGCTGTTTTTTGACCGGGATCAAGATGGATTGCCTGCTGGATGGATACAAAGGATGCGAAACAGCATCAGTACACTCGCTTGGCGGTTTAGTAGCCACCGGATGGTGATGGATTACGCTCGGGTGGCTTATGTGCCCGCCTCAGGCGGGGTCAGTTGCGCGTTGCCTTAGGCGGCCTATCTCTTGGTCCTATGGCCTCTGTTGCTATTGATTTGTAGCGATTGGTCGGATTAAAAAGATTTTGGATATTTGTCTACCCCCCTCCTCTTGGGGGGTAGTTTTTTCCAATTTGTAGGTTGAAGGCCGGCATAGCTGGACCGATTCGATTTATACTCTCTGGTGGTCGTTATTCCGGACGATCCTACCAAATACACGGCGGCTGCGGCATTTTTCATTTCCCGATTCCTGAGCCTGCCAGATTTTCCGCGTTCTTTTTCAAGGTCAGATTGAGCATGTTCAAGAGAAACCGAAGGTCAGCGCGTCGTTCCTATCGATTTGAGCGCTTGGAGTTGCGGACGATGATGGCAAGCGACGTAGCATGGAACAACGTCAACTGGGATCCATTGGCCGGTACACAGGTTCCGGTCAAAAATGCGGATGCCTATTACGCGGCGGACCAAAGCCTAATTGGCTTGAATCTGTCTACCAACAAACTGGTGATTGGTTTGAATCAATCGTCAGTGGAATTGCCCAATTCGCTCACGGGCGATTTTGGTTTGGGCGGACGCGCCCGTGTTTATCAGACATCGGAGCCCCTGACTCCTGAGTTGGTTGCAAGCATCAGCAGGATACCCGGGGTGGCTTATACGGCACCGGTGTATGTCGCGATGTCCACCGGTAGTGAACTGACCATGCTCGACGAGTTCGTTGTAAACTTGAAATCGGGTGTCAAACCGGAGGATTTCTTCTCCGCCTTACCAGAGGTGGCAAGTTATCGGCCTCTGCAAGGTACAACCGATCAGTTCGTGGGTCGTTTTGCAAACTTGACGGGACGCAAAGCGTTGGATCAAACCAATCTGCTCAGAAGTAGTCAGTTTGTTGATTGGGTTGCACCGAACTTCTATCAAAACTGGCAGAGGTTCTTCGTGCCCAACGATCCAAGATTCGGGAATCAATGGCACTTACGAAACACTGGCCAATCGGGTGGCCTAGTCGATGCCGACGTGGATATGCCAGAGGCTTGGGATGTCAACAGAGGTGGATCTCCCAATACCGTGATCGCCGTTATTGACGATGGCGTTCAGTCGACGCATCCGGATTTAAATGTGTGGACGAATCCAGGTGAAATTGCTGGCGATGGACTCGATAACGACGGCAACGGATGGCGTGATGATATCCATGGCTGGAATTTCGTTTTCGATACCAATCAGACCGAGCCTCAAGGCAGCGATATGCACGGCACAGCGGTAGCTGGAGTTGCCGCGGCGCGCGGAAACAATTTCATGGGTGTTGCAGGTGCTGCCTATAATTCCAGCGTTATCTCTATTAAGATGTTTGACGGCAATAATGTTGCTTCCGAAGCGAACATTGCGGCGGCATTGCGGTATGCAGTCGGTATAACTGCAGATGGCGCAGGTCTGTGGAACGGTGGCGATATTGTCAATAACTCTTGGGGTGGAGGCGCCACCTCTACCACCATCAATGCCGCCTTGGTGGACGGAACTAGAAACGGGCGTAATGGGATCGGTGGAGCTTACTTCTTTGCATCTGGCAATGGCTTTGCTGCATCGCTCAGCGAACCGGCAGCGCAGGCGGCGAATATCCCAGGAGTGGTTGCGATTGGCGCCACGAACAATCGCGGAACAAGATCCGACTACAGCAATTACGGATTTGGTCTCGATGTAGTCGCTCCGAGCAACGATTTCCGCGCGGGTTATCTTGCGATCGATACTACCGACCGAACCGGAGCCGATGGTTATGCTGCCGGAAATTACACAGGCACAGGCGCGACAGGATTTGGAGGTACCTCGTCGGCAACACCTCTGTCTACGGGTATCGCCGCTCTTGCACTTGCCCAAGCCGACGTCGTGGGAGTTACAATCCGGCCAGCCGATTTGCGGCTATTGGTTCGTAATAGCACGGATCTTATCGGTGCCGCCAACTACGATATCAATACAGGAACGAACAATGAATATGGATACGGGCGAATCAACGCGGCGACCTTGCTAGGCGGAATTGGAAACCCCGAGATTTCAGTCGTTGACACGACTCGAGAGTTTGCTTCGGGTTCAACGCTCGATATGGGTGCGGCTCTTGCTGGCCAAGTTGTCGATGTTGTATTGCGGATCAGAAACCAAGGGACCCAGGACTTGGTTCTAAGCTCGATCGATGTACCGGCACCTTTCTCGGTAGTCAACTTTACCCCAAGCACGATCCCTCTGGGTGGTGTGAAACTGATTCGAGTCAGGTTCAACCCAATGGGTCCAGGAACTTTCGCCGAGGATTTGGTGATCAATAACAACGACTCAAGCGAGTCGGCCTATGTTATCCGTTTGACCGCTACGGCAACGGCCCCACGGATTTCCGGTACTGCCTTCGAAGATTTCAACGGGAATGGCACCTTCGAAACGTTTGAACGAGGAGTAACAGATCCTGGCTTTGCCTACTTGGATACGAACACCAATGGGATTTTTGATGCCGGGGAGCAACAGTCGGTTTTTGATCCGAACGGCTACTATTCCTTCCTAACACTACCAAACGGAACGTACACTGTTCGTACTCAGTTGCCAGGCTGGACAAGGACATCGCCCAACGACTTCTATGTTGTAACGCTCAACAATGTAAATGATTTCTCCTTAGGTAACGATTTTGGTTACGGTAAAAATAACCGATATTACTCGTTCGTTTTTGAGGATCTTGACGCTGATGGGATTTTCAACGGAGCAGATTTTCCTTTACCGAACTTCGTCGTAAGCGCAGGTTCCTATAGCTCAACCAACTCTTCCAACGTACCTGTTGCGATCAATGATTTGCAGACGTCCAATTCGCCTCTGAGTGTCCCTGCACCAAACTCAGTCATCACCGATGTCAACGTGTCATTAAATATCACCCACACGTGGGACAGTGATCTCTTGATATCGCTCATTGCACCTGATGGGACTCCGGTGATTTTGTCGGATTTCAATGGTTTCGATGGCGACAACTTTACAAACACTGTCTTCGATGACTCTGCAGCCACACCCATCGGCGCTGGAACAGCACCATTTACGGGTAGTTTCATTCCTGATCAGCCTCTCGCAACGCTAAACGGCCTGTCTTCCCTTGGAACTTGGACTTTATCCATCTTCGATCGGGCAAACGAAGATATAGGAACATTACTTGACTGGTCGATCACCATCACAGGCGACTTGGCCGCTACATCCGATGCGAATGGTTGGGCGATCCTTGATGTTCCCGCGGGTCCAGTAACTGCAACACTGCAATTGCAGCCAAGCTGGGTTTACACACTGCCTTCGGATGGTAGACATTCCTTTACCGCCACCGGCAGTCCTATTTATGGGAATACCTACGGCGCACGCATACCACCTTTGCCCCCAACCGATTTGCTCCTTTCGAACACCTCCATTCAAGAAAACCAGCCGGTTGGTACTTTTGTGGGCACACTATCAAGTATCGATCCTAATCGTGGTGATACTTTTACCTACGGTCTCGTTTCAGGTGCTGGCGATACCGACAACGCTCGCTTCCAAATCGTCGGTGACCAACTCTTTGCTATCGAAACTTTCGACTACGAAACCAATCAAAGTTTCACGATCCGAATCGCTTCGACCGATTCGACGAATTTGGTTTACGAGGAAGCCGTCATCATTTCGGTGGTCAATGTCAACGAAGATCCATTGGATATCAACCTCAGTCCGAGCAATGTTGATGAAAACTCGGCCAATGGACGCTACGTTGGGACCTTCTCGACGATCGACACCGATGTTCTGACCGACTTCGTATTCAACTACCAATTGGTCTCGGGGGCCGGAGATACACACAACAGTGCTTTTGCCATCATCAATGGAAATCTTGAGGTTGCCGGACCAATCGATTTTGAAACAACTCCAACCATGTCCATCCGAGTTCGCACGACCGACCTGGGTGGCCTGTTCTACGAAGAAATCCTGACGATCGATATCAACAACGTCAACGAAACACCGACCCAAATCAACATCTCCAATGCGTCGTTGCCAGAGAACCAACCAGCAGGCTACGAGGTCGGAACACTTTCGAACAATGATCCCGACGCAGGCGATGCGCTCACGTATTCACTCGTGCCTGGCGCTGGAGGTGATGACAACATCATGTTCCAAATCGTGGGTGACAGACTGCAATCAGCCGTCACCTTCGATTTCGAAGCACGTAACACCTACAATATTCGCATCCGCGTGACCGACCGAGGTGGATTCTTCGTCGAACGTGCCTTCGTGATCAACGTGACCGATATCAACGAGCCACCGGCTGCAATCACGATTTCAAATAACCGTATCCGTGAGAATCTGCCCGCCGGAACTTATGTCGGTACAGTCTCATCGACCGATGTTGATAACGGCGATTCGGTTACCATCGCGATCGTCAATGGCCCTGGAGGAGAAGACAACAGCAAGTTCCAACTCGTGGGACGCGATCTGTTTTCAACTGAGAGTTTCGACTTCGAAGGCAAGCGACTCCTGAGCATTCTCTTTGAAGCGACCGATGGATCCGGACTTTCAACGAGACAGATTCTGCAAGTTGCAGTGACAAACGTCAACGAAGCCCCTTCTTCGGTTGCCCTTAACCCTGATTCAATCGCGGAAGATGCAAGTCTCGGAGCGACGATCGGTAAACTTATTACCACCGACATCGATGGCGATAACGTTTTCCGATACGAGTTTGTTACAGGCGCAGGATCCGATGACAACAGCCTCTTTAACATCCTAGGAGATGAGCTCAAGACAAACTCGAGCTTTGACTTTGACGTTAAGAAACTTTACACGGTACGCGTTCGCGCAATCGATCTTGGTGGTCTGTCCGTTGAGCAACAGCTCTTTGTGAATATCACTAATGTGAATGATCCTCCGACGGCAATCGTTCTTTCAAATGGCTCGGTACCGGAAAATTCTCCGATCGGTACAGTCGTTGGCTCCTTTAGCACCACCGATTCTGACGATGGGGATACGCATGCCTATAGTTTCGTCTCCGGTGCTGGCGATGCGGATAACACCCTCTTTGCAATCGTTGGGAACACTCTCGTTACCCGAAACGTCTTCAACTTCGAAAGCAGAAACTCCTATTCGGTTCGAATTCAGACCGAAGATGCCGGCGGACTGAAGTTCGAGCAACTCTTTCCGATTTCGATCACCAACGTGAACGAAACCCCACTAACAGTTCGAATCTCGCGTCGTTCGATCGCGGAGAATTCACCGATCGGAACGGTTCTTGGAACCCTTTCGACCACCGATACTGATACCCTAACAGACACCGAATTTGTCTACTCCTTGGTTGCAGGATCAGGCGACTCGAGCAATAACCTCTTCACCATATCGGGCAACCAGGTTCTCTCGAATGCACCGCTTGATTTCGAAGCGATGAACAAACTTTCGATTCGCGTACGAAGTACCGATCTAGGTGGTTTATTCACCGAAGCGGCGTTTGCAGTCGATGTGACGAACGTCAACGAACTACCGACCGCTTTGAACCTCTCGGGCAACACGATTCTGGAAAACCAACCCATTGGCACGGTGATCGGGTTGTTCAGCAACAACGATCCAGATTTCAACGATTCCCATCTGTACACTCTAGAGCCTGGTGCAGGCGGCCAAGACAACCTGCTCTTTGACATCGTTGGCAATGAGTTGCGGTCTTTCCAAGGCTATGATTTTGAAACCAAGTCGACCTACAATATTCGTGTTCGTGTCACCGATCGTGTCGGAGGTTTCATCGAAGCACCATTCGTGATCAATATTCTTGACACCAACGAGAATCCAAACAGCCTCGTCCTCTCGGCAAACACGATCGCTGAAAATGCACTGGTTGGAACGGTTATCGGGAACCTTACAGGAACGGATCCTGATGCTGGAGCAACACTGACCTATAGCCTCGTAAGCGGGATTGGCAGCACCGACAATTCGAGCTTTGTTCTCAGTGGTACTACCCTCTCGAGCAACGCGTCATTCGATTTTGAGAGCAAGAAAACCTACAGCATTCGAGCCCGTGTTGAAGACCAATTCGGTGCAAGCCTCGAACGGGCCTTCCAGATTCTTGTGACAAATGTGAACGAGGCTCCAACCCTTGTTGCAGTCACCCCCAGTTCCATCAATGAGCGACTGCCGGTGAACTCCTTGGTCGGAGACCTTAGCACTGCCGATCCCGACGCTGGGGATACCTTTACGTACTCCTTGGTCAACGGCTTAGGCTCACAAGACAACGGGTTCTTTACCGTCGTCGGGAACAAGCTGCGATCGACAGCAGTGTTTGATTTCGATGTGCGATCGAGTTACTCGGTTCGCGTGCGATCGGTCGATGCTGGTGGATTGCCCGTTGAGACGCCATTAACAATTCAGGTTCTTAATGTAAACGATTCTCCAACGGACATTTCACTGTCTAACAGCACCATCGCTGAAAATCAGCCTATCGGCACACCAACGCTTGTGGGAGCCTTTGGAACAACGGACGCCGATGACGTGGATACCTACACCTATACGCTTGTTAGTGGCACTGGGAGTGCAGACAATAGCAAGTGGCAGATAGTTGGTAACCAGCTTTTCACCAATGCTCCATTGGATTTCGAACTGCAACCGTCCCATAGCATTCGCGTTCGATCGACCGATGCGGGTGGGCTGTTTTTCGAGAAGGCGTTTTTGCTTACGATCACCAATGTCAATGAAACTCCAACTGCCATCGTTCTTAGCAGAACCACTATTGCGGAAAACAGTCCTGTAGGGACCACCGTCGGATCGCTAAGTACGTTGGATCCCGACGCGGGGGACACCTTCACGTATGCCCTCGTCACCGGATCAGGTAGCAGCGATAATGACAAGTTCACACTCGTTGGTACGCAACTTCGCACTGTTGCGAACATCGATTTTGAGACCCAACCAAGCTATTCGATTCGGATCCGTAGTACCGATGCGGGCGGATTATCGCTAGAGTCGATCTTCAACATCGTCGTGACGAATGTCAACGAAGCCCCAATTGCGATCAATCTTTCGCAAAATGCCCTGGAGAATCAACCGATCAGCATTGCTATAGGACAATTATCAGCTCTAGATCCCGATGCTTTGGATACGGTCACATTCAGTAAGGTCAGCGGTGCGGGTTCGAATGACAATGCACTTGTGAGGGTCGATGCCGATGGCAAGATTTTCGCGCTAGCACCTCTTAACTTTGAAAGCAAACCGACGCTTGGAATTCGAGTTCGGGCGACGGATGCGGGTGGTTTGTTTGTTGAGCAGGCTTTTGTCATCAACGTGATCGATCAAAATGACACACCCACGGACATCGTTTTGAGTCCATCGAGCATTTTGGAGAACAATGCTCCTGGGGCGATCGTTGGAACATTTACCACCAGCGATGAAGATAGTGCGGACAACCACACTTACACTTTAGTCAACGGATTCGGCAGCACCGACAATGGGATGTTTACCATCGACGGTCCAGACCTTAGGGTAAATACCAGTCTAGACTTCGAAACGAAGACCAGTTACATCATCCGCGTCAGAACATCCGATCCCCTCGGAGCGTCCTTTGAAAAGGTTCTTAATGTCTTCGTTGTCAATCAGAACGAAGTACCGACGAATATCGCTTTGTCCGCCAATTCTCTCAATGAGAATTTAGCTGCCGGTACGATCGTCGGCGTACTTACGACGACCGATCAAGACGCCGGTGAAACGTTTGTCTACAGTTTGGTCCCGCAATCGGGTAGCAGTGACCACACGGCATTTACCACCGTGGGCAATACCCTGCGGACATCCAGGCCTTTGAACTTTGAAGAGCAATCGGTCTTCAACATCGTGATCCGATCGACGGATTCGGGTGGCAATTCGACGACGATGCCTTTTGCGATCGCGGTGAATAACCTTGAGGAAGCTCCGATCAATCTCGAGCTATCCAACAGCACAATTCTAGAGAATGCGCCCGTTGGTAGTTTGGTTGGTTTGCTCTCGGCGGTTGACCCGGATCTAGCTGGCCCTGTTTCCTTTGCTTTGGTTCCCAACGCTTTGGACAACGGACAGTTCTTGGTTTCGGGAAATCAACTCCTCACGGCTTCGGTGTTCAATTTTGAAACCAAGTCGTCTTATCAGGTACGTGTTCGTGCGACCGATGTGGCAGGGCAAAATGTTTTTAGGGATTTTGCGATTAGCGTGACAAACCTCAATGAGGTTCCAACCCAGGTAATCCTCAGTTCGACAGAGATTGCCGAAAACGCGACCGATTTGCTTGTAGCGACCCTGTCGACGGATGATCCAGACCTGAACGATCCAACGGTCTTCGCATTGGTCTCGGGTTCGGGTAGCACGGACAACGGTTCCTTTAATATTGTTGGCAACCAGTTGTTCGCACGTTCATCGTTCGACTTTGAGACCAAGAGTCTCTACAACGTTCGGATACAGGCCACCGACTCGGCGAATAATCAAGCTAACAGTGCGTTTGTCATCCGGGTGCTCGATCGCAACGATGCACCGACGGGTGTGGTGCTGAGTCCATCGAACCTTCCGGAGAACGCGGGATCTAACCTTGTGATAGGAACGCTCACAGCCATCGACCAAGATGTCAGCGATACCTTTAGCTACACCTTTGCGACGCCAACTAGCGATTTTACGATTGTCGGCAGTCAGTTGGTCGCAAGCCGTTCGTTTGACTTCGAAACCTTGGCCAGTTTCGTACCGACGATCGTCGTTCGAGACGCTGCTGGAGCAAGCATCGCAGTGCCCGTGAACGTCCAAGTCACGGATGTCAATGAGAGACCGACGAACATCCTCATCAGCAATCAATCCGTCGATGAAAACCTCGGAGCCGGGGCGTTGGTTGGGCTGCTTACAGCCCTTGATGTAGACGCCAATGAAACTGCCGTTTACAGTCTTGTCCCTGGTTCGGGTGGTTTCAACAACGGTTCGTTCCGCATCAACGGAAACCGGCTTGAGACCAATTCTAGGTTCAACTTTGAGAAGCAAGACCTCTACTCGGTACGAGTTCGAGCGACGGACAAGGGTGGGTTGTTCTTTGAGAAGGCGTTCATCGTAACGATCAATAACATCGCTGAGTTTCCACCTTTTGCAACCAACGATGCATTCATCACTTCGTTTGGCCGTCCGATCTCGATGAACGTGCTTGCCAACGATTCAGGACTTGGTGCCGACATCGACCCGGCAACCGTGAGAATTGTGACTCCACCTACCCAAGGCTCTGCAAGTGCACTGCCAGATGGGCGAATACTCTTTACTCACAGTGTCGCAAGTTCGCTTACCAACGTGGTACTGCAATATGAGGTTCAGGACATCAATGAAATGGTAAGCAACGTCGGGACAGTAACCATATCCTTCTATTCCGCGTTCCAGAACCAATCCAATTCGCTCGATGTGAATGCCGATCAGACCATTTCGCCTTTGGATGTATTGTCCATTGTCGATTACATCAACTCTCATCCCGGCGGTTCTCAGTTGCCACTGAATTCGCCTGATGTTCCTCCGTTTGTCGATGTCGACGGTGATGGGTTTGCGACACCATTGGATGTTTTGCGGGTTGTCAATCGGCTCAATCAACTTCCCGGTGGGGCTGGGGAGGGTGAAGCGGTATTGCCTCAAGGATCACTTGGCGATGTCGATGCTGCCTTGGCGGGCATCGATTGGGAGGCTGATTTTTCGGACAATCTCGCCATCAACCGAAGGACACGCCGGCGGTAACGAACCGTTTTTTCTAATGAACATTAGATAAGCATGAGGATTCTCAAAGAATGATGAGATTCGACATCGACCGTAAAAGGGTAAAATCTTTCGGAATGCTTTTGTGAATCCTGCGAGAATGTTGTTGACTCAGGCACTCGCATCCTTGATAATCGCCAGATCGGATGCTCGGGTTGATTGTAGGAGGATCGTTACTGGTTCGGATTTTTACGATCATTGCTTGGGTTGTTTATAGTTTTTTTGATAGCTCGCCATGAGCGAGCATAGGTGATACGAGGGTTTGTTTCAGTGACGAATATTTATGTTGGTAACCTGTCATTCCGCGCTACGGAAGACGAGGTTCGCGAGGCTTTCAGTCGGTTTGGCCAAGTCTCTAAGGTAAGTATCATAACGGATCGGGAAACCGGACGTTCTCGTGGTTTCGCTTTCGTCGAAATGCCAAATGCGGACGAAGCAAAATCCGCAATCGATGGCTTGAATCAACAAGAGGTTGCCGGTCGTCGGATTTCCTGCAACGAAGCCCGCCCCAAGGACAATAATGGTCCTCGCGGTGGTGGCGGTGGCGGTGGATACGGCGGCGGTGGTGGCGGCGGCGGTCGCCGTGATGGTGGCGGCGGTGGCGGCTACCGTGGTGGTGGTGGTGGAGACGGCGGCGGAAGACGTCCGTACCGCGATCACTAATCGACGACCTATCATCGGTTTTGGTCAAGCAAAAAATGGCAAGAGCGGAGGCACTGACCTCCGCTCTTTTCTTTTAAGATCGTTGGCCAATTTTGTGGGTAGAGAATCTGGATTCCTCGTACTCCTACTCGTACTCGAAGCCCCTAAATCCCAACGCTTCTTCTCGAGTACGATTACATTTCATTGAGTTCGAGGACAAGTTTGCGATGGATGGAAATCGCATGAGGCCTATAATCTTCGACGTCCCCTTTGCTCGATACGTTCAATCCATCCAATTCGTTTGATGACCTAATTTCCCCAATGAATGCTGCAAATACCCAGTCCGCAACAGACCCGTATTTTCAAGAACTCTTCGCCGACCGCATCGGCGGTGCTCAGTATGGCAAAGCCAACGAGATCTACAAATTCGAAAAAATCAAACGAGCCAAACGCAAAGCCCTCGCCGATTATCCTAATCGCCAACTCTTGGATTTCGGCATCGGCGAAAATGATTCAATGGCCGACTCCTCTGTGCGCGAAGCCCTGAGCGTCCAAGCAAACCGGCCAGAGAACCGAGGCTACATGGACAACGGAACGGCTGACTACAAGCAAGCCGTGGCGAGGTTCATGAAGCGTGAGTTCAATATCGACCTGAATCCTGACAAAGAGATCAATCACTGCATCGGAAGCAAAACCGCTCTATCGATGCTGCCTGCTTGCTTCATCAACCCTGGCGATATCACCATGATGACCGTTCCTGGTTACCCAGTCGCCGGGACTCATACGCGTTACTACGGCGGTACGGTCCACCGGTTACCTTTGCTCGCTCAAAATAACTTTTATCCAGACTTCTCGGCGATCACGCCCGAGATCTGGGAAAGAACAAAATTGCTGGTACTGAACTATCCCAACAGCCCTACCGGACAAGTTGCCACCAAGGAGTTCTATTCGTCGATTATTGAACTTGCCAAAAAGCACCAGTTCGTGGTTGTCCAAGACGCCGCGCACATCTTGCTGAGCTTTAAAGGAAAGCCGCTGAGTTTCCTCGAAGTCCCTGGTGCTATGGATGTCGGAGTCGAAGTCCACTCGATGAGCAAGGGCTTTGACATGATCGGCTGGAGAATCGGGTGGGTTTGCGGTAACGAGCGGATTGTCCAAGCGTTTTCGGATGTGAAGGACAACTGCGACAGCGGTCAGTTTGGAGCCATCCAGCGGGCTGCGATCAGCGGGCTAGACAATCCAGAGATTCCGACGCGTATCAGGGCCAAATACAAACGAAGGCTCGAGAAGCTCGTCGCCACACTGCGTCGTTGCGGTTTCACTTGCGATGTCCCAGGAGGGAGTTACTTCCTCTACACCCAAGCACCCACAGGCGTCACTTCCGGCCCGAGGTTCAGCAACGCCGAGGAAGCTTCGCAATACTTCATCACCGAGCATTCGATTGTGATCGTTCCCTGGGATGATGCGGGTAGTCATCTGCGCTTCTCGGTAACCTATGAAGCTGCTGACGAAGCTGCAGAGGATGCACTGATGGCAGAAACCGAAAGACGATTGTCTGCCTTGAAACTGACTTTTTAATCAACCCATACTATTACAACCAAATCATACCAATGACCGACCTGGAACTTCACGAACAGTTGCAGAAAGCACTAGACGGATTCAAGGATCCTGAAACCGGCAGGCCGCTTTCCAAAACAGGTCAAGTCACCGATTGGGTGGTAACCGACGGACATGCCAAATGCACTTTGCGATTAACCTCGATGATTCGAACCATCGGGGCAGAGGTTGCCGAGCAACTACAAGCCTTCATGCACAGCCGTGTGCCAGGCCTTAAGTCGATCGAAATCCGCATCGATGATTTTCAGAGACCTGCACAACCGTTGGGAACCATCGGATTGACGGCCAAAGCGGTCATTGCGGTGGCTGCCGGCAAAGGGGGCGTGGGTAAAAGCACGCTCGCCACTGCGATGGCTCTGACACTTGAAAAGCTCGGAGCCAAGGTCGGGTTGATGGATGCAGATATCTATGGTCCGAGTGTTCCTCACATGCTCGGGCTCGAGGGCCGTCCAGAGATAGCCAATTCAAAAATACAGCCGATTCGAGCAGGAACCATGCCGGTGATGTCGATGGGATTTCTCATCGAACGAGATCAAGCCGTTGCGTGGCGAGGGCCGATGCTCAATGGATCCATCACCCAATTCTTACGCGATACGGATTGGGGGGATCTAGACTTTTTGATCATCGACATGCCGCCAGGTACCGGGGATGTGGCAATCACCCTATCGCAGCTCATTCCACTCACTGGTGCAGTGATCGTCTGTACACCCCAAGAGGTCGCTTTGTTGGACGCCGGTAAGGCGATCAGTATGTTTGAAAAGACTAAAATCCCGATTCTGGGAATCGTCGAAAACATGAGTGGATTCACCGACCCTGAGACCGGGAAAACCTTCGATATTTTTGGTCGAGGGGGAGCAAGGCAAAAGGCCGATCAGATCTCAGCTCCGTTTTTGGGCGAAGTTCCGATCCAGATGATCGTTCGTAGCGAATCCGACGAAGGTCGGCTTACTGATGCGTTGAAAGATCCAAGGGTATCGAAGCCGTTCGAGGATGTGTGTCGTGCACTGGTGCGAGCGATCACCGCGCGAGTCGCAGCAGATCCACTGGCAAAAATCTCTTTGCCAGTCCTCGGCTAATTAGTGCCAGTTCCGTAGGGTTGTCCTCAACCAAAGTAACCCGGTTATCCTCAACCGTGATCCACGACCGCAGGTCGACGTCTTGAACTGCTTACCAGCTATGCGAACCAGGACTTTTGGGACATAATACTCGCACCTGTTAAACCACTGGCTGCGAAGGAAATGTTACCCATGAAAAAATCGATCATCTACTTGCCTGGCTTGCTATTGCTCTCTGCGCTGATGTATTCCAATAACGGTTTTGCCGATGTATCGCCGCAGCAACTTGAACCATTTCGCAAAGTTCAAGCCGGGGACGATGCAGGGGTGGCACAAGCCTCCAAGCTTGCTAAAGAACTCTCAACCCGCAATGACCTTGAAAGCCTCACGGCACTTCGAGCGATGAAGGGTGCATCATCCCTCGGTAAAAATTGGTTGTTGGGACTCGCCAATACCGCACAAAACCGACGACCCGCTGGCAAGGCAGAACTCGAAGCCTTCCTCAATAACAGTGGCGAAGATGCCGAAGCTCGCTACACGGTGTTCCGTTGGCTGACCGATGGAAATGCCGAGGTTCGCAAGCTGTGGCTATCCAAGATGACTGACGACCCAAGCCCAGAGATTCGTTATGAAGCCATTGCTTTGGCGCTCGAACCTACCGAGCTGAATGAAACAGCTTTGCGTTCATTGCTCGACTCTGCTAGGCAACCTGAACAAGTAACTGCGATCATCGAAAGGCTCGGTAAGCTCGGGGTGACGATCGATCAAACGAAGCACTTTGGTTTCCTTACCCAATGGAAGTTTGTAGGACCATTCGATAATGTCGGTAGTGATAAATTCAATACGGCTTATCCCATCGAGCCCGACTATGTCGCCGGCAAAGTTGCCGATAGCTACGCTGGAAAGAATGGTGATGTGAAGTGGGTCTCGGAGTCCAGTTCCGATAAAGAGGGATTGATCGATCTTGCGAAAATTTATGAAAATGAAAAGGGCTGTATTGTCTACGGGCTTACGGAAGTCAACAGCCCCAGTGATGTCGCATGCGAACTGAGAGTCGGCTGCATCAATGCTCAAAAGGTCTGGGTCAATGGGGAACTGGTTATCGCCAACGAAGTCTATCACACCGGCATGCAAGTCGACCAGTACATCGCTCCCATCAAGCTTAAAGCCGGCGTCAACAAGATCTTGATCAAGGTTTGTCAGAATGAGCAGAAGGAAGCTTGGGCACAACGGTACATATTCCAAGCTCGCATCTGCGATTCGACCGGCAAAGCGATTTCGCAGCGGTAATTCTCAGCGTTGCGAGACAAAACAACTAGAAACATACGATCCAAGGACAATCAATGATGTTAAGAAAAGTTTCTCTCACCCGTTGGCTCATGCTCTCGACCGGATTGCTTTTAAGTGGGCAATCGCAAGCGGAGGATTGGCTACAATTCCGCGGGCCATACGTCGGTGGCGCATCGAACAAAGCATCGCTTCCCGGTAAGTTCGACGGCGAGTCGGGTGAGAATATCGCATGGAAAGTTTCTATCCCAGGTCGAAGTGTTGGCGGTGCGATCGTCGTTGGCGACCAAGTCATCACGACCACGAGCGATGGTCTCGAGCAACGTCGAATTCGACTCCTGAGCTACGATGCCACCAGCGGAAAGCCCCGGTGGGAACAGCAGTTAGTGGCTCGGGGCAGACCCTATTGCCATCCGACCAGCGCCAATGCGGCACCCACACCGGCAAGCGACGGTAAGCATGTGGTCGCCTTCTTTAGCTCGAACGATATCGCCTGCACGGACTTGCAAGGTAACCTACTGTGGTATCGATCGTTGGCCAGCGATTTTCCTAAAGCTGGCAACGACGTTGGGATGAGCGCATCGCCGACGATCGTCGACGGCGTGGTGGTTGTCCAGGTCGAATGCCAGGGTGATTCGTTTGCTCTGGGAATGAATGTTTCGGATGGGACAACGGTTTGGAAGAAAGAGCGACCTCGTAAAGCTAACTGGGCTTCGCCAACATCGGTAGCCTTGCCAAGCGGTAAAAACGCGGTCGTGATGCAGTCGAGCGAAAATTTAGTCGCGGTGAACCCAGCCGATGGTAAAGAATTATGGAAAATCGATATGGGATGCTCGACGACTCCGTCTTCGACGGTTTCCAATGGCCGGTTGATCGTTCCCTCGGGTGGTCTGACGGCTTTGGATCTCTCGAGCGCAGGAGCACCGAGCAAGCTATGGTTTGAGAACAAACTCAACTCGACCGCGTGTTCGCCCTTGGTTGACAATGATAAAGTCTACGTTGTCAACCGAACCATCTTGGTCTGCGGGGATCTATTTACGGGCAAGGTTCTTTGGCAACTTCGCATTCCCGATGCAAATCAAATTTGGTCGTCGCCGGTCATCGCCAACAAGCGTCTGTATCTTTTCTCGATGGATGGATCTTGTGCAGTCGTATCGTTAGACGGAGAGGAAGGTAAGATCGAGAGCGTCAACAAGCTAGGGGATGAAGTTCTCGGTTCTCCAGCCATCGCCGGGAATGCGATGTTTGTACGTGGCGCTCAAAACCTCTGGAAGATCCAATCGAAGTGAACTCGGAGAGCCATAGCGAATCCAAACCTCGCGCTGTTTTGATCCCTTGTGTTTCCAAGCCCATCACAGGGGAGATTCGTGTACCCGGTTCCAAGAGCTTGACGAATCGAGCGGTCCTGTGTGCTGCGATGGCACAAGGTCAATCGGTGTTAGATGGTGTCCTTGAAAGCGAAGACACGATCGTCATGATTGACGCTTGGCGCAAACTCGGTTTACGAATCGATTGGGATCGAGATCGGTGTCAAGCGGTCATCGCCGGCTGTGGTGGGCAACCACCCATCCACCAAGCGAATTTGTTTGTTGCAAATAGCGGAACTTCCATCCGCTTTCTAACGGCTGCACTTGCAGCAACCCATGGAGAGTACGTTCTCGATGGCGTTCCGAGAATGAGACAACGCCCAATCGGAGACCTCATCCGTGGGCTTGGACATTGGGGTGCGGACTTGTCTAGCGAAAATTTCACCAATGCCGATTGTCCACCAGTAAGGCTCCGAGCCAAAGGTTTGAGGGGTGGGCGATCCTCCGTGCGGGGCGATGTGTCGAGTCAGTTTTTAAGTGGCATGCTCATGGCAGCTCCTTATTGCCAAAGTCCTGTTGAACTGTCCGTCCTCGGTGAGCTAGTATCGAAACCCTACGTGGATATGACTCTTGCGGTGATGCGATCGTTTGGCGTCGATGCCAAGACGACAGCAATGGCTGATGAGGACTCGCTGAGCTACCAGATCGATGCACCTCAAAAGTATCGGGGGACGCAATACCAGATCGAGCCGGATGCATCGGCAGCGAGCTATTTTTGGGCTGCCGCCGCGATCACCGGAGGCCGTGTTCGTGTTTTGGGACTTGGGCCCAATGCGCTCCAGGGAGACGTGGGTTTTGTGAAAGTCCTCCAAAAAATGGGTTCGCAGGTTACAAGTGGAGTCGACCAAAATGGAGAATCTTGGATCGAGGTCTCCGATAGGGCAAGTCACGGTGTCGACATCAATATGTCCGACATTAGCGATACGGTTCAAACGCTTGCTGCTGTCGCGCTGTTTGCCGATTCTCCTACTCGGGTACGGGGTGTGGCCCATAATCGTTACAAAGAAACCGATCGAATCGGAGATTTGATTACCGAGATACGTCGCTTGGGTGCTGAGGCTCAAGAACACGAGGATGGATTGACGATCTTTCCCAAGCCGCTCCATCGTTGCGAAATTCAAACCTACAGGGATCATCGTATGGCGATGAGCTTCGCATTAGTAGCCATGATGGTTCCCGGTTGCTTGGTCTTAGATCCTCGCTGTACCGAGAAAACCTATCCAAAATACTTCGAGGATTTGGGTATAATGGTAGGGCACGCGGCGGAATATTTATAAGTACAGACACCGCCCATATCCACTTACTAGCATCCCAAGCATGACAACGACTGCCGAAAGCCGACAGGCAACCTTTACGGATGTTAGTTTTCAGCGTTGCCTGAACATCGATTGCGCAGCGACCTATGATGTCTCTGAGGTCCGCACCAAGTGCGGCGTCTGCGGAGACTTGCTCGATGTCGTGTACGATTGGTCTCGGATCCAAACACCAAAGCGACTATCGGATTTAGAGAGCCTGTGGTCCAAGCGTCATGATCCGTTGCGATTCAGTGGGGTATGGCGGTTCCATGAGCTGTTGCCTTTTGCTCCTGCCCATCGCGTAATCACTGTCGGAGAAGGACAAACGCTTCTTCAGCAAGCCGATTTTGTTTCTCGGTATGTAGGGCTTCGACCCGGTCAGTTGTATCTGCAGTATGAAGGAATGAATCCTTCGGGATCTTTTAAAGACAACGGCATGTGTGCCGCCTTTACTCATGCGCACATGGTGGGTGCAAAACGGGCAGCTTGTGCGTCAACCGGCAATACCAGCGCATCGCTTGCGATGTACTGCGCGGTGACCCAACTGATGAAAGCGATTATTTTTATTGGTTCGGGTAAGATCTCCTATGGCAAGCTTTCGCAGGCGCTCGAGTACGGCGCCTTGACGGTTCAAATCGCCGGTGATTTTGATGATGCGATGGCTCGGGTTCAAGAGATCTCCAGGGAGCTAGGGATCTACCTTGTCAACAGCGTCAATCCGTTTCGGCTCGAAGGACAAAAGACGGTGATGTTTCGGGTGCTCGAAGCACTTCGTTGGGAAGTTCCCGATTGGATCGTTGTCCCCGGAGGGAATCTTGGCAACAGCAGTGCCTTTGGCAAAGCCTTCATGGAACTCAAAGAACTCGGGCTCATCCAGCGTGTCCCTCGACTAGCGGTGATCAATGCGGCCGGGGCCGATACGCTCGACGTGCTCTACAACCAACGAAACCTGCGATGGAATCGAGGTCGACCACGGATGGAGACGGCTTGTTGGTATTACGATGAACTGGATCAGAGCAAGACCAAGGCCGATACGATTGCCAGCGCTATTGAAATCAACCGCCCAGTGAACCTGAAAAAATGCTTGCGAGCCCTGGATGTCTGCGACGGAGTGGTTCGCAAGGTCAGCGACCAAGAGATCCTCGATGCGAAGGCCCAGGTGGGCGCAGGGGGGATCGGATGCGAACCGGCAAGTGCTGCGAGTGTCGCTGGTGCCAAGCTGCTTCGGCAGCAAGGGGTCATCGGATATGAAGACCGCGTTGTATGCGTATTAACGGGCCATCAACTCAAAGACCCAACCGCCACGGTCGCTTATCATACGACCGACCAGGACAAATTCGAAGAGGTCTTAGGGAGCCGAGGTGTCACGCGAGCTTCCTATGCCAACCGTGCGATCGCCGTCCCGAACAAGATCGAAGATATCATCAAAGCGATCCAACTGTATTCGTAGATGCAGGCAAGCGACGATCCATCACGGCAAACCAAAGTGGTGGGATCAAGGCCAAGAGAACCATCCCTGGATATCCGTTAGGCATTTGGGGGCTCGCCTCTTCGGTGCAGAGGACTTGATAAGGTTTCTCGGCAGACATGTGGTGATCCGAGTGGCGGCTGAGTTCAAAGAGCATCATTCGACTGACGCGATGGTTGCTGTTCCACGAGTGAGCTTCTGAGACCGACTCCCAGCGACCAAGAGCGGATTTTTCCCGTCGCAGTCCATAGTGCTCGACATAATTGATGATCTCGAGCAGCAGAAACGACAAACAAGCCACAGCAATGTAAACGACTAGAAACGTAGGGTTAAACAGATAAGCCAGAGCACCGAGCCAAGCAGCTTGAATCAGTAAAAACCACACCATCTCGTTGCGATAACTAAAGACTGAAAGCCCGTGCTTGTTTAAACGTTTCGATTCGAGCTTCCAGGCCGAGAGCCACTGAAGAGGGATCGTTCGCAGGATGAATCGATAAACATCCATCCCTTTGGGTGCCGAAGCAGGATCATCATCCGTTGCCACGAGTGCATGGTGACCGCGAATATGCTCAATTGCAAAATGCATGTAAAGTACCGACATCAATAACAACTTACCGATCCAGCGTTCCCAAGCGGTTCTTCGGTGAATCAATTCATGGGCCACAGTGATACCAATGCCTCCGGTACTAAGCATCACGGAGAGAATCCAACCAAGTTGCACCCATAGGGGCTCATTTGTATGACTCCACACATATCCCATGTAGAGAATCAGCAGAATCTGGACCGGTAAATGGAAATACAGAATCAGGCTATAGAATGGCTTTTTGCGAGCCTGTGTTGAGGCTTTCTCATCGAGGTTTGCGTCTTGGACACCCAGCAAGGCATCGAGAGTCGGAATCGCGATGAATACACCGGCAACGGTTAACCAGGCCCATGGGCCACCAAGACTAAGGCCAGTGGCGGCAAGTCCAGGTATCAGAAACGAAGCCAAGTAGTGCCAGGGTTTCACAGTTTTACATCCAAGCCCCAAACAAATGGAGGAAGTCGTTGCGGAAGGCTAGGATCATCAAGCACAGCAGGGCGATGATCCCGCCGATGGTCAGTTTGACTTGGAGATCTTCGTTGACTGGTTTGCCCGTGATGGCTTCAGCAGCGAGAAATACCATGTGGCCACCATCGAGCGCAGGGACGGGAAGAAAGTTAACCACCGCAAGATTCGCGCTCAGGAGTGTTAGGAACATCAGCAAGGTACTTACCCCCTCCGATGCTGCCGAAGTCGCCTGTACGGCAATGGTTGCTGGACCTCCGATGTAGTTAAAAGCCTTGCCTGTAACGATAAGCCCGAGGAACTCAAGCACATCGCCGATACCTCGTCGGATCTCTTGGAATCCTTTTTGCAACGCAGCACCGACGGATTTTGCGTAGTATGTTTGTCGATAGGGCGCAAGTGCGATTCGCCGATCCGGCGAGAACACATCCGTTTCCTCATGGATAGCAACCGTTGCGGTCTCAATCTTTGAATCGCGTTCGACGACCAAGTCGAGAGGAAGTTCCGCCGGAAGGGCTTGGAGTACCGAATGGATGTACTGCAAGTTTTTCACGTTATCCACAGGAGTCTGTTTTGAAAACAAGGATTCCAATTTGGTATCCTTCAGATAACTCGCTTGGGGTTCGCTGAGCTTCCCAAATGCGACCTGTTTGACCAAGTCGCCAGCTTGTAGTCCACTCTTGGATGCCTCGCTGCCGGGTGCAATCGACGTGATTTTCGGCGAGACGCGATAGACCAAGCCGGATCCAGGCAGTTCCAGACCAACAGAGCCGTACATCGGCAGATCGTTCTCTAGCAGAAAGCGATTCGGAACCGTCCATTCAAGAACCACCGGTTCGCTGTTGGCTCTAGCGAACTCCACTTTAACGGACTGACCGGCCATGGTGGCGATTCGATTCGGTAGTGTGACTGCATCTTCGATCGCTTGGCCATTGAGTTTGGTTGGAACATCTCCCATGCGTATACCGGCGGCCGCCGCAGGCGAGTCGCTTGCTACAACGGTCACCGCATCAGGTGCGAACCGGATCCCTAAGGTTTTAAGCGGAAGTGGATCGATCGGCACGACAACGCTTTGTTTGCTCGATCCATTGTTTCGCTCGACGGAAAGCTCGACTTTTTTGTCGAGTCTTGGGTGAAGGAGTTCATCAAGTTGATAGCTGAAGAATTCTCCTGCTTTATCGTCGGATTCAAGCAGAACGCCATCGACGCCGAGGATCTTATCTCCAGGTTGCAGATTGCTGAGTTTCTTTCCTTCGAAATCTTGCAGTTTCCCAAACGTTGCCGTTTTCCCGACCGTGGTAGTGGAGGTGGATCGAATACCGATCGTTTGAAAGTTGAGCCGAGCATCAGGATCTGCATGCGCCATGCTGCCACTAACCTTTACCTTGTTGCGTTGTCCCTGACGTTCGTAGGTCAGGTCAATCGGTTCGGAGGCATTTCGAATACCTCCGATAGCAACCTTCTTTCGGATCTCGTCAAAAGACATTTGATCATCTTCCGAGGTGCTTACGCCAACGATCCGGTCCCCGGGCTTAAGACCGGCTTGCCAAGCCGGATCGCCAGGCATGGTGCTGCCGAGGATCGCTGGAGTGTATGGAACACCGAGACTAAACGCAGCGGCGGCCATCAGCACACCGAAGATCAAATTCATGATGACCCCCGCGCTGATGATGATCATTCGGGCAAAGACCGGTTTGGCTGGATAGGAGCGGGGGTCGAGTTTGACGGCTTGCTCTGTGTCATCACCCAAGCCAATTCGCTGATTCTCTTCTTTGAGTTTTCGAGGGTCATCGTCTTGTCCGAGCATCTTCACGTAGCCACCAAGTGGGATGCTACCGATCCCGTATTCGGTTTCGCCCCATTGAAATCTTGCGAGCCTTGAGGGAAGTCGAATCGGACCGATCTTCATCGGCACATCGAAACCGACATAAAACTTCTCGCACTTGACACCAAACATTTTCGCAGCAAGGAAATGCCCAAGCTCGTGGACGAAGATCACGAAACCTAGGCCAAGGAGCATCATTCCAATGTTGTAAGCCTTCGATAGGAGCGATTGCAGCAATGGGACATCGGCTGCAAGGATCCAGGGCAAGCTGTCCCCGAAAACCATCGAGTAAATATTTTGAGATAAAACGAATTGATCTAGCATAAAGTTTTATTCCATCGCATCACTTCGTCGCGGGCCCAGCGATCCTGACGAAGCAGTTCAGCAAGACTCGGACTTGTTGCGAAATCATGATGTTGTAAAACGGATCGACAAACTTTGGCGATGTCTGTCAAACGAATCTTCGATTGCAGGAACAGTTCGACGGCGGCCTCGTTGGCCGCGTTGAGCACTGCACCGCATGTTCCACCGCGACGAGCGACCTCGAAACCCAATTCCAAGGCCGGATATCGCTCTGGATCTACCGGATACCAACTCAGGGACTGCGACTGACTCCAATCCATACGCCTGGCGGTTGCCGAGGTTCGTTCGGGATAAGTCAGTGCGTATTGGATCGGGAGTTTCATATCGGGGGGGCTCAGTTGGGCGATGACCGACCCGTCCCGGTATTCTACCATCGAATGGATTATCGATTGCGGGTGGATCACGACTTGGATCTGCTCTGCAGGGAGTCCAAAGAGCCAGTGCGCCTCGATCACCTCAAGGGCTTTATTCATCATGGTCGCCGAATCGACAGTGATTTTACGGCCCATCGACCAGGTGGGATGGGCAAGAGCATCCTCGATGGTTGCTTTTTCGAGTTCTTCTAATGGCCAGTCTCGAAGTGGGCCGCCGCTTGCGGTTAATATAATTTTTTCGATTTGACTCTGCTTTTCGGCGATATGGCGTTGGGTATTCGCATTGCCAGGAACATTGCTAGCAACATCGCACTGCAGGGCTTGGAAAATCGCGCTGTGCTCGCTGTCAACGGGAATGATTTCGGCCCCGGACTTTTTGGCAAGGTCCAATAGCAATTCGCCGGCGACGACCAAGGATTCTTTATTGGCCAGTGCAAGCCGCTTTCCGCTTTGGACGGCTGCAAGACTCGTTTCAAGACCGGCGACACCGACAATCGCTGCCACGACGATATCGACTTGCGGGCCGGAAATCGCTTCGATGAGTTCTTTGTTGCCGCATGCTCGACGCGTCGACAAAGGCTCTGTGCCCGAGAGCCAAAGATCCACTTGAGGGTTCGCAGAATCGGTGACCACGGCCAGTTTGGGTCGATATTCTTGGCACTGTTTTTGGAAAAGATCCAGTTGCTGATGGCAGGAGATGCAGGCGAGTTCAAATCGACCGCGATGCGATTGAAGAACCTCCAAGGCCGAACGACCTATGCTCCCTGTGGAACCCAGGATGGCTACTTGACGAGGCTTACTCACTCCAAAGACTCCCGCGCCGAAAGCCCTGAATTTTGGGAATTGGAGATCAGCAGGTGCATGATCCGTCCTGCGCGGGGCTAACCGCGGAAGTGGCCATCGGGAATAAAATGGATTTATTCTAGGAATTTTAGGGACTGTCTTGGAATTCCTCAACATCAAACCCTGCCCAGGGGTTATCCCGTGTGCATAATAACGGGAGCTATTCCAGGCCAACGAGGCTTGGGAAATTTTACTTTTTACCCCGTCGGGTATCGATGCATGGCAGACGACAATAAATCGGATAAACGCACCAATTCACAAGGGAACGGTCAACCTGGCAGCAACTGGCTTATGTACGCACTGCTGGGAATGCTCTTGCTGATGGCCGCTTTCAGTTTTGTCTCAACGGCCTTGTACCAAGAGATCCGATACCCTGATTTGGTCGAGTTGATCGATGCGACCAAATACGGCGACTCCTCTCAGAATTCGTTGGTCGAAGGATTCGACGGAAAAAAGGTTATCACGATCAACAAAGAAAAGTATGAGCTTAGCCAACTCCGCGACGTCCAGGTAGACAAGGACACGGTTCGAGGAAAAGTCAAGGTTACAAAGATCGTTGATGGCAAACCGACGGCAACGAGTGAACGAGTCTTTCAGTCGGTTAAAGACAACTCAGAGAACACGAACAAGGAGCTCAAAGAAAAGCTCACGGCATCGAAGATCGCTTGGGACAACGCCCCTGGCCAAAGCATGCTTACGCAGTTCTTTTGGATGTTCCTCTTACCGTTCTTTCTGATCTCAACCTTGCTTTACTTTTTCATGCGTCGCATGGGAGGCATCGGATCCCCAATGCAGTTCGGACGCTCCCGAGGCAAGCTTTACGCTCAAGAAGACATCGGCATTACCTTTAACGATGTCGCAGGGATTGATGAAGCGGTCGAAGAGGTTCGAGAGATCGTTGATTTCCTAAAACATCCAGAGAAATACCAGCGACTCGGTGGACGAATCCCGCGTGGTGTTCTCTTGGTAGGCCCTCCAGGGACGGGTAAGACGCTGTTGGCCAAGGCGATTGCAGGCGAGGCAGGTGTTCCCTTCTTCTCCTTGTCCGGTTCGGACTTCGTTGAAATGTTTGTCGGGGTCGGTGCAGCTCGCGTCCGAGATATGTTCCAACAAGCCGTCGCCAAATCACCTTGCATCATCTTCATCGACGAACTCGATGCGTTGGGCAAGAGCCGAGCGGGCAATATCGTCGGGTCGCACGACGAGCGTGAACAAACGCTCAACGCGCTTCTTGTCGAAATGGATGGATTCGATCCAAATTCGGGGGTGATCGTGATGGCAGCGACCAACCGGCCTGAAACCCTCGATCCGGCGTTACTACGCGCCGGACGATTTGACCGCCATGTGCTCGTCGATCGCCCTGATAAACAAGGTCGCGAGGACATCCTCAAGGTACACGTCAAAAATGTGAAACTCAGTGGCAACGTCGAATTGAATCACATCGCTGCGATCACGCCTGGTTTCGTCGGAGCAGACCTTGCGAACTTGGTCAACGAAGCCGCATTATTGGCAGCGCGCAAAGGAAAAAATGTTGTTGATCAAAGCGAGTTGAACGAAGCCGTCGAACGCGCATCCGCAGGATTGGAAAAGAAAAAGCGGGTGATGAACGAAGACGAAAAACTTCGTGTGGCTTACCACGAAGCTGGCCACGCATTGGTCGCTTATTCGATTCCAAATACCGATCCAGTTCACAAGGTTTCGATCATTCCACGGGGTGTCGCTGCCTTGGGATACACGATGCAACGGCCTGAAGATGATCGCTATCTGGTCACTCAACCTGAGCTTGAAGCTCAGATGCAGGTACTGCTAGCGGGCACACTCACCGAAGAAATGGTGTTTCGAGACATCAGCACAGGAGCCTCGAACGACCTCGAACGAGCTACAAACATCGCCAGAGCGATGGTCATGCAGTACGGAATGAGCCGGCTCGGACGAGTCAATTTCCGCGAAGGAAATCGTTCTGCATTCCTTGCAACAGGCGGTGGCGAGTCCTTCGGCCGCGACTATTCCGAACAAACCGCGCGAGAAATTGACCAAGAAGTCAAACGACTCATCGACGAATCGGCTTCCCACGCTCGATCGATCCTCACCGAACGCAGAACCGCTCTCGAAGCCCTCGCCAACCGGCTCATGGAGGTCGAGGTTGTTGATGGTGAGGCTCTCAAGGTAATCGTTGATGCAACGATCGATGGTCCACGCGTCGTCCCAGGAACTGTTCCCAACGCCGCACCTGCCCCGGGGGCAAATGCAACACCACAAAATGAGGCTCCGATCAATACCATCGCAAGAACCTCTGAACCCTGACCCCTGAACGCTTTAGGGATAGATCAAGAAGTTTTGTCGTCGTTGGTTGAACTCGAAGAGGCCTTCGCTCAACCTAGTATCGAAACGAGGATCAAGACTCCCATCGAGAATGGAATCGCGGATGACCTGATTCCTCAATAGTGTGTTTGAGTTCTTGGTTTCCCAATCCATCGGGTAGAGCTTACGCAATGCTTTGGCCAACGCCAGTCCTGTATGCACACTCTCGAAACGATCTCGATCGGTAATGATAAGCTCAACACCCTTGCAGAGCGCCTTCGCATGTTTGCTCGAGTCGGGCGTAAATTCGATCGGTACAAATACAACTCCAGGCAGTTCAGCCCGGTAGAGTTCTTGAGCCAGTTCAACGCCTGAAATCCAAGGTGCACCGACGACTTGAAACGGCGTGTCGGTTCCGCGACCGACCGAAACATTCGTCGACTCGATCAGACCCACTCCGGGGTACAAGAAGGCTTGGGTTAAGCTGCGCATGTTGGGAGATGGGTTGACCCATGTCAGTCCGGTCTGCTCCCAGGTCATCCCTCGCGTCCAGCCTTCGCAGGGTACCACCGTCAGATCCAGTTTCAGGTTTAACTCGTCACGAAACATTTTTGCCAACTCACCGATCGTCATTCCGTGGCGTACTGGCAAGGAATGAAAGGCGACGAAAGCTTCTTGCCCCTTATCGAGCATCGGCCCGCTGACGATTTGTCCACCAATGGGATTGGGCCGATCCAAAACCACAAACTTTTTCCCCTGCTCGCTCGCCGCCTTCATCGCCTCACCCATCGTCGAGACATAGGTATAAAAGCGAGCTCCAATGTCCTGAATATCGAATACGATCGTATCGATACCAGTAAGCATCTCCGCAGTTGGTTTACGGGTTTCACCATAGAGGCTATAAATCACAAGCCCTGTAGTACTGTCCTGCGAATTATCTACTTTAGGGATATCCAACTTGCCCTCGAAGCCATGCTCGGGGCTAAATAGGGCAGCTAGCTTCACCCCGGGTGCCTTGCTCAGAACCGTCACCGTGTTGAGTCCCTCTAGATTTCGTCCTGTATGATTGGTGATCAAGCCAATACGCTCTCCTTGGATCAGCTTAAATCCTTGTGACTCAAGTACATCGATTCCGTTTCGAACACGAACAGGCGTTGTTGCACCCCTCGAAGCGTGACCTGCCTTATGATCTCCAAAACAAGCAACCACTTGGTTGGCAATCTTACCCGCTAAGGGATTGACTAATCCTTTGCCATCAGGATGGACTCGGTTGCTTAGGAAGATGAAAAACAAATCGGTTCCCGGGTCGATCCAGAGTACCGTGCCGGTGAATCCACCATGTCCAAACGCACGATCGCTAAACAGATCCCCACGGTTGATTGAAAACCCCGAACGCTTGTCCCAACCCAATCCTCGTACTCCCGAGGGGACTAGGTACCCACGGGTCATCCATTCGATCGAACGTGGTGACAAAATCTGCGGACTCTTCTTCGCGGTCGGTCGGTTCGAGCCTCCATCGAGCGTTTGCAGCATGTTTTGTGCATAGAGAGACAAATCTTTCAACGTCGAGAAAAGCCCTGCATGCCCCGCGACTCCACCGAGATGAAAAGCCCGGGGATCATGGACCTGCCCTTGGATCCAATGACCATCGCGTTTCTCAGTCGGTGCGCACCGAGCCACCAGTTCCTCGTTTGGAAGATACCCTGACTCGATCATCGCAAGCGGCCCGAAGATGTTTTCCTTAGTATAAAGATCGAGCGACTTTCCTGAGATCTTCTCGACAAGCTTACCGAGCACAATGAAGTTCACGTCGGAGTATTTAAACGCGGTACCTATGGGGGCAGATAAGCTCAAGGCGAGTATTTTTTGCCAAGCGACATCGGGACCATCCAAGTAATCGGCGAGCGGATTATCTGGGATTAGGCCACTGGTGTGGAGCAATAGATGCTCGACGGTGATCGCTTCCTTGTCGTTGGTAGCAAACTCTGGGAAATACGCAGATACCTTGTCTTTGAGCCTAAGTTCACCACGTTCGACCAGTTGCATGATTGACGTGGCCGTTGCTACAGGCTTGGTGATCGAAGCCATATCGAAGACCGTATCGAGCTTCATTGGGGTCGCGGGGTCAAGCGATTTATTACCGAAGGCCTTTTGATAGAAAAGACCATCTCGATTTCCTATCCCAACAATACACCCGGGCATCTTACCTTCTGCAATCCCCTTCTCGACCATCTTTGATATCTGCTGTTCAAAGCGGTCTATTCGCTCTTGGGCGACCCCCGCAATATCTTGGCCCTTAAGGTCGCCGATCCACAGCAAGGAACACGCAAAGTGAACGCATAGAAGAGCACAGAGAAACCGATAAGCGAATAAGGGTTTGATCATAATCGAGTGCTTTTGAACGGGGGTAGGTATGCAAGATAACTTGCGCTGACAAAGGTCACCAAAGCGCCGATGCAAGAAAGCCATGGAAAGGCGATTTGGATGTTATTGGGTTGGTTCAAAACAAACTGAATCGAAAGCAAAACGCTCAGCCCCACGATTCCCCCTGCGATCGCTGCGCGTTGTCCAACATGGGGCTGGAACAAGCCAAGAAAAAACCAGCCTAACAATACGCCTGATGAGAATCCCGCAATCGTCAGCGCATTTCCGACAACACTATCGGAAAACGTGCTTGCCCATATACCAATCCCGATCTGAACAACGCCAAAAAAGAGAGTCGCAAGCCTCGTGAACCACATCCGAGCCGCCGGTGTCGGCGATTGCTTGAGGCTCGTAAGCCATAGATCGCTATAGGCCGAAGAAGCCGAAGAGGATAGCGAACTTGAAAGCGTCGACATCGTCGCAGCAAGGATTGCCGCGAGCATTAGCCCAATGAGTCCGGTATTGCGCGGGAAATACTGAGTAATAAAATGTGCGAAAATTTTATCGTCCTTAATCCCCTCAGGCAGCGGTGCGGTGAGATGAAACGCACCGAGCAAAGTCCCGATCCACAGAACCAAAGCGAATTGCAGGAAAACAAAGATGCCGCTTGTGAGAATTGCCGCCGCTGCATGCTTCGAACTCCTAGCGCTAAGGTACCGCTGCACCATGATCTGATCGGTTCCATGGGAGCCGAGAGATAAAAAGGTGCCGCCGACAAGCCCGGCGAAAAGCGTATAAGGCTTGCTGAGGGACATATCGAGATCGATCCAGTTCCATTTCCCCGTTGCGGTCATGTAGTCCGAATAGGTCTGCCACCCATTGGGCAACATTCTTACCAAAAGCATCGCAGCTACGATGCAGCCCGAGAGGTAGATCACCAATTGGATGCAATCGTTCCATACCACCGATCGCATCCCACCAAAGTAGGTGTATAGCAGCGTCACACCACCGATGACCAAGGCGCTTGGGACAATCGGCCAGCCGACGAGCTGCTGCAAAACCATCGCGGCAAGGTACAACCGCAGGCCGTCTCCAAGATTTCTTGTAACCAAGAACAGCATCGATGCCAATCGCGTCGTGGTCGTCCCAAACTGCTTGCGCAGAACCTCGTAGGCGCTGACAATATTGCCACTAAAGTAATTTGGAAGCAAGAAAATCACGACGATCAGTCGACCAAGTATATACCCTAACGCCAACTGCAGAAAAGCAAACCCGGTTGCGCCATAACCAATGCCAGGCACGCTTAGAACCGTCGCTGCGCTTGTCTCGGTTGCCACGATCGATCCGAGGATGGCCCACCAAGGTAAATCCCTGTCGCCCAACAAATAGCTTTCGACCGATTTGTTTCTTCCAGCGATCTTCAAGCCAATAAATACCGATGCGGCCATCGCTGCGACGAGCACGATCAAATCGATGATTCCAAGGGGAATCTGCATGAACTGTCCTTTTCAATGGGATCGACCAATGTAGATTGGGGAATTGTAACAGTAATAGAGCCAAACGTCGCCAGGTAGGTTTTTAGCCATCGAGAAGCAGTTTTATGGATTACTTGACCACGGAGCAGAACAATCCTGATTCGATCGCGATCGATCAAATGGAGCCCATCGAAATCGCTCGGCTGATGAACCTCGAGGATCATAAGGTGCTGCAGGCTGTCGATAAAGTTCTTCCAGCGATCGCACAGGCGATCCAGACTGTCACGCAGCGCATCGAGAACGGCGGACGTTTGATCTACATCGGTGCCGGAACCTCGGGCCGTTTGGGGGTCCTCGATGCTTCGGAATGCCCACCCACATTCAACACCCCACCATCGCTCGTCGTCGGGCTAATTGCCGGTGGCCAACGCGCTTTGACCACCGCGATCGAAGGTGCTGAAGACAATGCTCAAGCCGGCGCTGAGGATCTTCGAGGAGTTAATCTGAGCCCAAGCGATGTCGTATGCGGGATCGCAACCAGTGGCCGAACACCCTATGTCTTAGGTGCACTCACCTATGCGCGCACGATCCAAGCGGCAACGATCGGAGTGACATGCAATGAGGTCTCCGAGCTCTCGACGGTGTGCGACATTCTGATCGCTCCTGTCGTGGGCCCAGAGATTCTCAGTGGCTCGACCAGACTCAAAGCCGGAACGGCGACAAAACTAGTTCTCAACATGATCTCAACGGGCACCATGATTCGCATCGGTAAGACGTACGGAAATTGGATGGTCGATCTGCGAGCGACCAACGTGAAACTCAAGGATCGGAGCATCCGAATTGTCAGCGGAATCACAGGGTTGGGACGAAACGAATCGGAACTGCTATTGGCCGCATGCGACGGCGAGGTTAAGACCGCCATCGTCTCTCACACGCTGGGGATCTCGAAACAGGCGGCTCAAGAGCGATTGCTGGAGTCCGGCGGACGATTAAGGTCGGCTTTGGGGAGGAATTGATCGCTAAGTCTTTGTTCCCTGGGTCTTGAACTCTCAATCCATGGTTACAATACCGATATCGAATTGTACCCACAGCAACCAATCCAGCTTGCAACTGATTGTTCGTTAGGTTTGTTAAGGTTTTGAAAAATGGTTAGTGATTTGCAGGAGCGATTGGTCATCGGCATTGATGCTGGCGGTTCGAAAACCAAAGCCTGCGTTGCTCTATCCCGACATCCGACGACGACTCGAAACCAAACCGCACATGATTCCCCGCACTGGGCCGATTCGATCCGAGTGATTGGTGCAGGGGAAGCTGGCCCTGGCAACCCTCGTTCGGTTGGCTTTGAAACTGTTTATGACAACCTGCTCTTGGCAGTCGAGCAGGCCTTCAAAAGTTCAAGTATCGAGCCGACCAAAGCCCATGCCATCTGCGTATGCATGGCAGGCGTTGGACGAGCCGATCAACGTATACCTGTCGCCGATTGGGTCGAAAAAACTCGTCTCGCAGATCGGATCCGGGTTAGCGAAGATGTCACGCCTATTCGCTGGGCTGCACTCTGGGAAACTCGAAACTTGCACAATCCATCCATGTATGGTCAAGCAAGCCACTTGTGGAACAATAGCGTCACACTCATCGCTGGTACCGGATCGATCGTATCGGCGACCAAGGACTCGGTGAATACTAGCTCGATAGAGAACGGCCATCCTCTCTTTGAAACCCCACTCCAAGCGACCAGGGTCGGCGGTTGGGGGTACCTTCTAGGAGACGAAGGAAGTGGATTTGCAATCGGACTCTCGGCACTGAAAGAAGTTTGCCGTGCTCACGACTCTGGTGAGGAGTTTTCACCTCTGCATCGCGCAGTCCTTAAAGAGATGGGGTGCGATGGCGCCATCGACCTGATTCCACGCCTCTACACTCAGCCTATCCCAAGACCTAAAATCGCAAGCTTGTACCAAACCGTCGTCCAGTTTGCGTCTAGTGATCTTATCGCCAGCAAACTACTCGAGTATGCCTCCCTTGATTTAGCAGAGCTCATCGTTGCTGGAGCGTCCCGAATCGGTCTCCAAGCTAATCAGTACGGTCTGGCGTTCAGTGGCGGAACCCTCTTGGGCAAATCCCCTCTGGTTCCGACTATCCTCAGACATCTTGAGCAAAGACAAATGGCACCCGCTCTGAGCCACCAAGTCAGTGAGCCTGTCATCGGTGCAGTCGTGATGGCCTCGTTGCTTGAAGAAACACCACGCACCAGAGTCGATTGAGGACGGAATAATCCCAGGTAGTATCATGCAGCAACAGCCTCAATCCGATCCCAAAAGCACCAATGAGCGAGTCCTTTCTATCGACGCGCTGCGTGGCTTTGATATGTTCTGGATCATGGGAGCCGACACGCTTGCCAAGAAACTACTGGCACTGGTCCCTGCGACCACCGTTGCCGGGATCTCGACGGCTTGGGCGCCGCAACTCAGCGAACAGTTCGATCACGTCGAGTGGGAGGGCTTTCGTTTCTATGATCTGATCTTTCCGCTTTTCTTGATGCTCGTTGGTTGCTCGATCCCTTTTTCGCTAGGGAAACTCCAAGACGATCGCGCAAAAGCCTATTGGCGGATCCTACGACGCACCTTATTGATCGTGTTCATGGGGCTGATCTACAACGGAATCCAAAACCTGAATTGGTCTGAACTGCGCTGGATGGGTGTGCTGCAACGCATCGGCATCTGCTATGGAATCGGAGCACTCCTAGCATTGCATCTTGGCCCCCGAGGTCTGTTCGCGTCCTGGATTGCGATCCTGTTGGGGTACTGGGCCATCCTAGCTTGGGTGCCTGTCCCAGGAGGCATCGCCGGAAACCTTACACCAGAAGGAAATTTATCGGGTTACATCGACCGCACCGTATTGCCTGGCAAGATTCTCGATAAGTACTACGGCTTTGGAGATAACGAAGGCTTACTGTCGACGATTCCCGCCGTTGCAACAGTGCTATTAGGAATCGCAGCAGGCATTTGGCTTAGATCCAACTATTCCAAATTAGAAAAAGCATCGGGGTTGATGGCCCTAGGCACACTTCTCGTTGTCCTGGGCACCTACTGGGGAAACTACTTTCCCATCATCAAGAATCTCTGGACCAGTTCCTTTGTACTCGTCGCAGGCGGCTGGAGTCTAATGCTTTTATCTATCTTCTATGGGATCATCGATGGTCTAGGTTTCAAAGCTTGGGCCTGGCTGTGGATTATCATCGGGGCAAATGCAATCACGATCTACTTGATGCAACGCGTCGTCCCTTTCAACAAGATTTCCGAGTTCTTTCTAAATGGCATTGGCAACATCGCCGGCGACCATCGCTCGATCGTTATCCTCGCTGGAGCTCTCGCCTGTAAATGCATCCTCCTTGCAGTCATGTACAACAAACGAATGTTTCTAAGGCTCTAGCCCGAAACCCCAGTCTTCGCAGTCACCCCATTTTGAACACAAGTGTCTGGAAAAAACAGACAAACTATTTTGGGATGAACTATTCTCAACGGCTTGCCGATCTACCGACTATCCATCGTTCCGCGTTTACTCGAACTGGACCCATTGCGAAGCCACAGACTATCCAATGCTAGCGATCTACCGAGTTTGGTCGTTTTTCATCCTGTTGGTGATTCTATGCGTTGACACGAGCAGGTCGCCCGCCGAGGCTCAGGAGTGGGTTAGGAAGCTCTTCAAGGAAACTCATCACGACTTTGGCACCGTTAGTCGGAATGCAAAAGCGGAGCACAGTTTCGTTATCGAGAACTGCTTTGAAGAAGACGTTCACATTGCCAGTGTACGTAGCAGTTGCGGGTGTACCAGCCCGGTAGCCACCAAGCCGACGTTGAAGTCTTGGGAGAAAGGTGAGATTCTCGCTAAGTTCAATACCAGGACATTCACCGGCACCAAGAGCGCCGTGATCACCGTCGTGATTGACAAGCCCTACTATGCCGAGATTCAGTTGACCGTCGGAGGAACGATTCGCACCGATGTTTCGATCGAGCCAGGTGAAATCGTCTTTGGCGATGTCGAGCTAGGACAAAGCCGAACGATCGACTTGAGTCTTTCGTTCAACGGAAAGAAGGGGCTCCAGATTGCCGATGTTCGAGGGAACGCACAAGCGTTCGAGGTGGTTTTGGACAAGCCGATGTACCAACCCAGCGGCGTGATGTATCGGATGCATGTGAAACTCAAAGAGTCGCTAACGCCGGCCAAGATCGTCGACGAGGTCATCGTCGTAACAAACGATCCGGATGAAAGGAATCGAGAGTTTTCGATCCCTGTTTCGGCAAGAGTTAGGCCACCGATTACCGTCACCCCTGAAACGATTGCGATGGGGGATGTTCGCTCAGGCGAGACCCGGCAACAACGTTTTATCGTGAAAGGCAAGAAGCCCTTTTCGATCGACCTGATCACGTGCGGTGATGACCGCTTCGAATTCCAAACGCCCGCAGGGGAAAAAACCACGCATATCGTCCCCTTTACGTTTCGTGGTACATCGACGCAGACCGATGCAAACGAAAAGATCGATCAGAAGGTAGTGATCGTCACGAGTCTTGGAGAGCAAGTCGAAGCAGCTTTGTCAGCTCGCGTTCTGCGATAATTCGCAGGAGCGTTCTTAATTGACTTGATTGCGAAGCGGTTTCCCTTGATAGGCCCTGAGGATCTCCATCGCACCCTTGCGTCGAAACTCCTCGCAGCCTTCGTCGCAGTAGAAGGCCGTGTGAGGGTTAAGTAACAGCCGGTCGTGGGCCGGATGGTTCGGATCCCTCCAAGCGGCAAGGATGGGGCTGTCTGCGGGTGGTGGTTCTTGTTCGAGCACATCAATTCCCGCGCCCGCAAGATGACCATCGCTGAGTGCTTCGATCACTGCAAGAGTATCGACGACGCCACCACGAGCGGTATTGACCAGATAGGAACCCTTGGGCATCCACCCGATTTCCTCACGTCCGATCATGCCTCGGGTCTCAGAGGTCAGTGGGCAGTGCATACTGACGATATAAGATTCTACGAGCAGTTGTTTAAGGCTATCGACGCGTCGAATCCCTAGCGCCTTATCGACCCCGTCTTTGACGTAAGGATCATAGAATAGGACATCGAATCCGAAGGCTTTGGCTCGCAGGGCTGCTGCCGTCCCTATCCTGCCACAACCGACGATACCCAGAGTGCGATTCCGAAGCCTTGGCACAGGGAGGGCTTGATCGACGTTCCAAGCTCCGATACCGCGTTTGAGTCGGCTATTGAGAAAGTGGGAGCCACGAGAGAGAGTTACGGCCATGGCAATGGCCGAGTCAGCGACTTCTTCGGTCCCGTAGTCAGGCACATTGCAAACCGGGATACCACGCTCCCGGGCGGCAGTTATATCAATGCCATCGTAACCGACACCAGGTCTGACGATGATTTTGCAGCGCTCGAGTCGCTCGATACTAGCTCGAGTGAATCGAAAGTAGTGGTAGACCATGATCGCGTCAGCATCTTCGATACGACCGACGAGCTCCGATTCCTGCATGGCATCGAGAGCGAACACATCAGCGATGGAGCCGAGCACATCCCTTTCGAAATCGAGTGGTTCAACGATAAGGTCTGTGATAACAACTTTCCAGCGGTCGCTTGCCATGGGTTTCGATCCTAAGGGTAGAAGTGGTGCGCTCGTGCACCACCGGTTTGATCGATATTGTTACATGAGATTCAAACCTATGCGAGAGGCCCCCAAACGTCGATGATACACTGGTTCTTGGGCCGAGGTCTTCGCTTCCCAGTAGTCCGGGACTGGAGTCCCGGACTACTGGGACCATTCACTACACGGGTCGAACATCCTGGGGCGCGATCCGATATAGCAACATCGACCAATCAATTCAGTGACTCCAGATAACTTACCAAATCCGCAAGTGCCGAAACGGGCATTCCATCGGCTAGCCCCTCGGGCATCACCGAAACAGGACTCTCCTTACGCTCGGCAATCGACTCGACCTCAATTTCGACAACGTCACCCTGGGCGTTCCTGAGCACAATCTTCTCCGGACTCTCCTTGGTCACGAAGCCGGAAACCACCCGGTCGTCATCAAGCCGAAAGACGTTCTGCACAAAACCTTGGGCGATCGATTTACTGGGCATCAAAATGGCCTCGGTAAGCTGATCACGTTTGTAGGTTTTGGCGACGTTGGGTAAGTAAGGTCCCCTCAATGCCTCGGTCGGCTTGATGTCATGGCACTTGGCACATCCAAGCAACGCAAAAACCTGTTCACCACGTTTGACATCGCCTTTGGAAGCCACAACCTCCTTGAGTACATCCTCTTTCCTCAGCGTCGAGATCTTTGGTCCGTTCCATTGAGACAAGTCCGCCAAGCCCCAGTGGTTGGCTAACTCTTTGCCGAGCTTTTCTATCGTTGGACGATTATCCAAAATGGCTCGTCGTACCAGCGGCTCTGCTTGTTTGCATTCCCCGACTCGAAACATCTCGAAAAGTCTGACGACAGCCTCCTCGGAAGACCAAACGGAATCGATGGCGCTGAGAATCTCAGGACGCTGCGATTGATCTTTACGGCAAGCGACTGCCGAAACAATCAACGCCTGGATATCACCGCTGGAAAGGTTACCAGATTGAAGCCCTTTTGCTAGGTTTTTTGCAAGCGAATCGCTTTCCTGGCAACGCTTCCAAGCTTGGGCCAGTAGTTCTGTCGAGTTGTTTCCAGCTTGTGCCAGCAACTTGGCGATCGCAGGTAGAGCTTGCGTGGAACTCTGTTTTAGCAAAACCCCTAGGAGCGGGATCAAGTCCGTCTGAGAAACTCGAGGATCAACTGCGACCGTCTCGAGCATCTTGAGAACCGAGTCCGGCAAGCTACCAGCCGCCTCAAGGACACCGATCCTCTGCACCATCGGAAGTTCGCTCCATTGAGATGTTCGCATCCAGGACTCTAATCTCGGGGAAATATCCCATCGATTCTGCGCGAGCAAACGCAAGACTTCCGTTCCTCTAGCTGCATCTTGGGTGCTCAGAAACTGATCGACCGCCTCCTGGATCGGCTTGGTCATCTCCCAGGATTCCGGCTGATAATAGGGCCCTCGAGTATCGGGACGCGTCCCCCAACTTGCTCCATTCCATTCCCCTTCACGCAGCGCAAGTCGGCTGAGCACTCGCACGGCCGGGTCATCGAATTGCTTAATCGAACCGATCAGCGTTGAAATCATCTCAGGCTCATGCTTCATGGCTAACGCCTGTACCGCGTGCTCGTACGCATTGCTTTCTTTGGGCTGAGTCTTAAAGATCTCCAAGGCAGACTCCAAGCAATCTTGTTTGGAAAAGGCCCGGGTCGCAAGATGTCGAATCAAGGGGTCTTCGGTTGATAGGTGTTCGACGATGTCTCGCACAAAATCGATTTTCGGCCCGTTAATCAGTGCGAAAAGGGCTTCGGTTATGTTGCGAGGATCCCCTGCACTGAGTCCTTTGCGGATCACATTTTGAACGTTTGGATCATTCAAGAGTTGAGCATCATTGAGTGCTCGGATCACCCATGCGCTGACGGCTGGGCGATTGGCAAGGCGTACGAGTAAATCCGCGAGCGATTTAGCGACCGCTGGGTCTTGTTTTCCATGAACCCATTGATCTCGGATCAATCCAACCGCAAAGATCGCTGCGATCCGAGTCTTTAATGGATTTGTATCCGAATTTGCGATTTGAAATAGGTTATCACAAAGCTTGATGACGTCATCCGGATGCGCTGCGGCGTAGCGCACTAGTCCACGCTGACCTTCAATCCTACGCCGATGACTCTCGGAGTGGATCAGTTTGAGCCAACCGGAAATCTCGTTTGCGTCAAGCTTCGGCCAAGCTTCCGGTTTGTAGTCCTTGGGCCGCAGTTGCACAATGTAGCCCACGTTTTCGCCCGCATAGGTGAACGTCGCGCCTTTCCAACTCGACGCATAGAGGCTTGAGTTGCCATCAACATCCAAATCAGTGGCTCTTTCGATGCCCAAAAACTCTTGTTGATCGACGGCTACAGAAGCTCCCTTGGGCTCGATTCGGTGCGAAAAGATCATCTGCCGGCCCCAGTCGGCTGTGTAGATGCAATCGTTTAGGCTCTTTGGCCAGCCTGGTTCGTCGAGGAACAAAGCACCGCAACCCGACCCCCCGCCGTAATCGGCTAGCGGTGGGACAATCTCGTTGGGAAAATGGATGTATTTACGCGGATAACCGTGATCGTCGCCTCCGCTGAAATGATGCATACGCACATCCCAGCCACCACCATCGTTGGTGTTGTCTCGCGCAAAGCCTCGGAGCAGCGGATCCATTGCAACCTCGAGTATATTGCGAGTCCCTTGACTGTAGAGTTCCAACCCGGAACCATCAGGGCGTACTCGGACCACTCCGCCGCCACGGAACTGCATTTTGCGTCCGTCGCTGCCGACGGCATTCATAAAACCAAAGTCGCCGATGGCAAGATACAACCAACCATCGACCCCCATCGTTACGCCATTGCTCGTGTGATCCGCAGGTCGGTCTTTGAATCCAAAAGCGATGTCTTTGACGAGGATCTCTTGGCGATCTGATACTCCATCGTTGTTTTCATCAACAAAGGCACTCAAGTGGGGTGGGTGCAACACATACAACCGATCATGGTCCCAGACGATGCCTCGAGGGGAGTCAACATTATCGACATATAAATTGGACTGATCGGCTCGGCCATCGCCGTCGAGATCCTTTAATCGAATGATCGATCCTCGCTTGAGTTCCCGATCAAGAGACCCGTTCTTGTCGCTCGAGACAAACAGGGTTCCGTCGGGAGCAGCGGCTACGAATACTGGATAGTTGACCGCTGGGGGATAAGCGAACAGGGTCGCGTCGAATCCTTCGGGCAACTTGCATTCACCGAGCAGCTCTCGCTCCTTGATGACTTTCGCATCTTCAAACGATACCTCCTTGGTCGCTCCTCCGTAGATTTTCAATTCGCGGATGCTGGCCCAAGCCCCAGGGGATGCGCTCAGGCACGATACACGTACGTAGCGAATATTTGCTGGATCGATCGGGTGCTGAGCCCCCTTGCCGGGCGAACCTTCCTCTGACGACTTTGCGATCGTTTGGTATTTCTCTCCATCGAGCGACGTTTCAACGGTGTAGCGGTAACGGGCTTGATCGCTCTCCCAGTCAATGTCAACACCGTGAACCTCTTGGGGTTTGCCTAAATCAACTTGGATCCACTGCGGAAAGCTTCCGCCACTAGCGCACCAACGTGTGGCTCGCTTGCCATCGACGGCAAACTCCAACAAGTTGTTTTGGTCCTTTTGCTCCGAGGAAGCGGTCACTTTGCATCTCAGAGCAAGGTTCTCACGTTCGAGCCGTTTGGCCGTTGGCTTGAGGTATTCAGGAGAAAGTTTCCCTGCGGCCCATAGGGTTCCACGAGTGAGCATTCCTATAAACTCGGGGGAGTCGACGGTTTCGTTGTGGTGTCCTAGGGTGGTTCCAAAAACGCGAGTGCCTCGGTAGTCGTTGGTCCAAACGCAGACTTGATCTTGGCCGTTCTCGCGATCCTTCGCGGTAGCTAGTGCCGTCGCTGATGGCCAGAAGCGTTCGATGCGATAGAGCTCTCCAGCGGGGTTTGCCCAAGCGGCACCGAAGCCTTCCATAATCGGATGGCTTGCAAGGACGTTTCTAACTTCGTGAGGATAGTGCGGGCCGTGACCTCGGCTAGTTACTCCGCAGAACTCGAACCAGTCATCGTTGCCGATTCGATAACAATGCATGGCGCAGTGAATGACCACTCCCGGCTTTCCCTTGCGATGTGGCTCGAGGATTCGAGCTAGCCACTGTGGATCCTTGTCGTCAGAAAAGCATTCATCGTGAAGAATCACATCGAATTGATCTGCCCATTTTGGGTCTCGATACAATTCAATCTCGGCTTTGGTCCCCGTTCCACCTTGATGCACGACGGTCACATCGATGTGTGCAGATTGCTCAAGACCTTGCTTGATGATCTGCTTTTGGCTGTCGTAGTCATGGCAACAACCACCCACGATCAGTAGAGCTCGAATCGGCTTTGGAGATTGCCCAAGGGCAATGAGATTCGTCGCGCTGATTGCAATCAGGAACAGGAATTGAGAGGCTAGGAATCGGTAGATCAAGACGGGTAAGACGCGAGTTTCGGTGGTTTGGAGCATTTCGCAGTAGGTAAGTAAGTGAATGTTGATCGAGTTGTTTAGGTGGGACGACCAGTGCCTGGTGGCCTGGTAGGTTGAGGGTACAAGCAGCAGTCGACTGGGCAAATATCATGGCTTGGGCCCAATTTTCCTATACATGGCCGATTGGTTCCGGCAGTGAGTCTCTCCTCGATCAGATCGACGGTCATTTCAACGAATTGGGGATGAGTGCCTACGGATGGTGCGCGAACGAACTGGATACCTAGTTCTTGTGCTTTATCTCTGGCTTCATGGTCCAAATCGTAGAGTACTTCCATGTGATCGGAGACGAATCCGAGCGGCTGAACGATCACACTTTGGATTTGTTTTTCCGCATGGAGTTGTTCGATGCGATCGCAAACATCGGGTTCAAGCCAGGGTTGATGTGGGGGGCCAGATCGACTTTGAAAGACGACTTCCCAAACTTCATGTCCCATTTTCTCGCAGATCAATCGAGCGGCTTCATTGAGTTGCAGTACATAGCGAGAATGATCTGCCATCGATTGCGGGATGCTGTGGGCCGAAAAGAGAACGGGAGTCGAGGCAACAAGCTCTTCTTCAATTTGGCTAAGGGCGATTTCCAAGCAGTCGGCTTGGGCTTGGATGAATTTGGGGTGGTTGAATCCCATGCGAGTTTTTTCCACCAGCGGGGCATCCGGTCCGACTTGGAGCATTGATGCGGCGATGTTTTCTCGATATTGGCGGCAGCCGCTGTAGCAACTGAACATGGAAGTAAAGAATGCGATCGCCCGTTTGCGACCATCTTGCTTCATTGTCTCGATGGTGCTTGTGAGCATCGGGTGCCAGTTGCGATTCCCCCAGTAGACCGGTAGCTCGATCTTTCGGTCGGCGAGTTCTGCTTTCAGAGCTTCGAGGAATTCACGGCACTGCTGGTTGATGGGGCTAACGCCTCCAAAGTGATTGTAGTGCTCGGCGACTTCAAGCATTCTTTCGCGAGGCACATTCTTGCCCCGGAGTACATTCTCAAGAAATGGCATCACATCCTCGGGGCCTTCAGGTCCCCCGAAGGAAACCATCAAGATCGCGTCGATCGGCACCGAATCCAGGGAGGGTAAGGGCCCCAATGGGGCAGCGGGGGTCGTGTTCATAGGACGATGCTTTGGGTAGGTGATTTAGGAAGCGAAATTTAAGCCGCCATTATCGACGAAACGTCGGATTCGACGAGCCCGATTGAGGGTAGAATTGCCACGAATTCCAATGAGTCAGTTCCGCTAGCGGCAAAATTCACACAATTCTACAATCCACCGCATGAGTTCTGAGTCCGACGAAAAAATCAACCAAGAGGCTAGTCTGGAGCCAGGCCAACCCATAAGCCAATCGCCTGTGGTATCAAAACCACAAGCGATTGAGCATGGCAAGCGTTGGTTGATGGACTTCTTTCCCAATCTGCGTGATGCTGGTTTGCGATGGACCGAAGACGATGCTGGATCGCTGGCTGCGAGTGTCGCATACTATTTGGCTTTGTCTTTGTTCCCGATGTTCTTGCTCCTGTTCTCGGGCTTGGGAATTTTTCTTCGATACACTCAGTCGGGATTTGACATCCAACAACAGATTTTAGAGACCGTCGAGAATCAGACCACACCAGAGGTTCGATCGCAGGTCGATCAAGTGCTCGATTCTCTCACGAGCCAGTCGCTCGTCGGTGGGCCGACGGGATTGATCACTGCAATCTTAGCGGCGATTGGAGTCTTTGCGCAGATCGATCGTGGCTTTGACAAGATCTTTCGGATTGCGCCGCAGAAGGATCGATCACTTTTCTGGACCATCATCCGAGTACTTCGTCAGCGATTTTCAGCGTTCCTTATGTTGTTATCGCTAGGTGGATTAATGGTGGTTTTGTTTTTCGTCAGCATGGGGGTCACCCAAGTTCGTTCGTTAACATCGCAGAACCTGCCGAGTGTCACGCACTTATTCAACTTCGTTGATTTCGTGACCACGGTAGGTGTCAATGCGATGCTCTTTATGCTCATCTATCGAATCTTGCCCAAGCGACCGGTCAACTGGATGGATGCTTTTCGAGGCGGGTTGCTAGCGGCGATTGTATGGGAAGTTGGCCGCGGGTTGCTTGGGGCAGTTTTTATCGGCATGCGGTACACGAGTGCTTATGGTGCCATAGGATCGTTCATCGCCTTGTTGTTATGGTGTTACTATGGGATATCGATCCTATTTTATGGGGCCGAGTACGTGCAGGTACTCGAAATGCGTCGGGCAGAGAAATTGACCCAAGAGGCAGGGGTTGGCCAAGGCAACCCGGTGGTGATTGTGGCACCGACCGAGGCTATGCGACAGGAGGCGACGGAAGAGCTTACGAAAACCAAACCTCGGCGGGTCGTTTGATTCGTGCGAGGCGATCAAGCGGAGCGTTTGCAGCGATTCTTAGCACGCCAACGCAACCACAGAGCCGCCGAGCTCACCAGCAACAAACTCGTCGGCTCCGGCACAGCCGTATGTGACCGGGTGACAGTAACGAAATTATTGTCAAATTGATCTGCCAAAATACCGTTAGAAACAGCACCATTCGAGTTGGCGTAGAAAATGGACTGAACCACCGAACCGACTTCAATTCCTGCTGGTAGGGTATAACGCAAATAAAAGAGTGAAGCCGCGTTTCCACCGATTGGAGATCCTAAATCGATAACACTAGACATTTTTACCCCACCACCCGAAATGATATTGTTTACAAAGTCGTTTGGTGAAAATGCAGTGTAGTTCACATTGTCCTTTGACCATCCGATTGAGGATATGTTAAATGCTGTTGTGTTCGTCGTGGAAAACCCAACTTGAATAAAACGATCCAGAGGTAGGTTCGCATCTTTGAAGGCGACGATAGCGGGAGTTGGAGTAGCTGGGTCGAAGCGGAGGGCGTTGTTGAGATCATTTGGTAGATCGCCCCCGTTTGGAACCAGACCGGCATGAATTGTGATTGAGCTTAAGGAGGTCAAGCAGAGGGTTAGAATAGCGAGTGTGGTGGAGCGAGAAATCGTGTGGGCAGGAAAGAGTTGGAACATGGTGATAAGATAGTTTTGGCGTAAACATGGAGTTGGACTACGACTTTCGAATATTAATAGATAGCAAACTACATTCAATCGATAGAACGAGAAAAATCGAAAAAACCCCACCCCCCTTTAAGAGGGGGGTTATTAATTCTTTAGGTCGCGAGTGGGTTTTCCGACGCCGCGAGGCTTGATTGTTTAACCCGCAGCCAACGGCGAGGCAGTCCTCCCAGGTGCCAGGCACCCCGTGAAGCGACACCTTTTTGCTAGCTTTTACACCCTCGCGAACACAGCCTGCCCAGGTGCCAGGCACCTCACGCAGCAGGGTGCGTTTGCTAGCTGCCCAAAAACTCAGGGTCTGTCCCCACACCGGTTTAGGTGCCAGGTGCCCCGTCGATCGGCGGTTTAGGTGCCAGGCACTCCGTGAAGCGAAACTTTTTTGCTAGCTTTTACACCCTCGCGAACACAGCCTGCCCAGGTGCCAGGCACCTTACGCAGCAGGGTGCGTTTGCTAGCTTCCCAAAACTCGGGGTCTGTCCCCACACCGGTTTAGGTGCCAGGCACTCCGTCGATCAGCGGTTTAGGTGCCAGGCACTCCGTGAAGCGAAGCTTTTTTGCTAGCTTTTGCGGTCTCCCGAACACAAAGGGACTGCCCCACGAATTCCGCCAAATGTAAGCCTTTAGTTCCGGAGTTTGATGACCTTGGTACCTGCGATGTCATCGTGCAAGCATTTTCGACTAGATCGGAAGATCATTACAGCGTCGACCAATCCGATGAACCTACCAATGAATGGGGTCAGAGCGACCAACTGCAGAATGAGGTAGCGTTTTGCGTAGAGTTCTCCGAACGGGAGTGTCCCACCATCGTCGGCCACAATCTTCGTGCCGAGCGCCATTTTTCCAATCGTTTGCGATCGTGTTGCAAGGAAGTAGCCTTGTACAGCCAAGAACAGGAGTATCCCAACCCCATTCCCTAGAAATTGAGCGACATTGTTTCCGACAGGACCGAATCCAATGGAGTTGGCAACACCAAAGCCAATGGCAACTCCTACTGGCACTGCGACTACCAAATTGATGATGCCATCAATAAACGCTCCTGCGAATCTTTCACCAAGAGTTGCTAAATCTCCCTGGTTGAATTGCTCCTCGGGGAGTAGTGAAGGTCCAAGACTCGGTGCATAGGGGTTGTCGTATTCAGACATGGGTAAGAACCTTCTACGGGAAAAAATTAAAAGGTGGGAAGAAGAGAAAGGGAGTCTAACTGAGCGATAACTGCCGAGCAATTATGGGGGATCCGAATTGTAAGGTTCTTCAAATATGACTATTGGAGGATCTCAGCATCGGCCCCCGCAAAGTCCAGTAACCTACGCTTATCGAAGGCGAATCTATGGGTAGATTGTACTTTTTGAATTTAGAGGTTTGTTCGAGCGCAAGGATCTTTCGCAAGATCCACTACCTTGATTAGGATCTTTCGCAAGATCCACTACCTTGATTAGGATCTTTCGCAAGATTCGCTACCTTGGATACCTGTGCCAAGCAGCCGAAGAAATTCTCGTTTATAGTACTGATCATCGCACCCTTCGTCCGATCCACCGCTAGCCTTCAGGAGCCATGCTCGATGTGTCGCATTTTCATTGCAATCTTCTTTCTCCTGTCGTCGGTCGATTTGACCCAGGCTCAAACCGAACGTCGCCTAGATGTCAAACCGGATCCTAGCGACCCTTCAAGATTCCTGTGCGACATAGGCTTCGCAACCTTCACCACACCCAAGTCATGGAAGCCCAACCGTAGCGGAAAATCAACTTACGCAATCCTAACGCCTGAAGCTGATGCTTATCCAAAGATTTCTAAGATGATTTCGATCGATGTCGGCAAGCCAGTAGATCCATCGCCAGAAGCCATTGCACAAGGTTTTGCGAAAACATGGAAGGGTGCTGTTCAGAAGGAGACAATCCAAGTTGATGGCGAAAAAGGATACCGTGTCGTATGCCCGCCAGATCCGAACAAGGTTCAACCAGTTGAGTGTGTCGTGGTTTTAAAAGACGGTCGCGCGGTGCTGTTGATCGCAGGAGCTAAGAAATCGGGGGAAACCGACGATGCGATGAACGAACTTGTGAAATCATGGAAATGGAAATCCAAAAGCAACTAACCCACAAGCCCCGAATAGCAACAAATCTAAGAGAAAAACCCCAAGGAACCTCATCATGCATTTTTGGATCGGGCTACTCGTACTTATGACTTTGGCTTCGTTTGCTCAGGCCCAGTCGCTGCTCAAAAACGTGCCCTATTTGCCCGATGGTCATCCAAGGCATGTTTTGGACATCTATAAAGATACAAGCACTAACAACTCGGCCAAGTTGCCTGTTGTATTTTGGATCCACGGAGGTGGATGGCAGACAGGTGATAAATCCGATGTTGCGATCAAACCCAAATATTTCAACGATAAAGGCTATCTCTTCGTCGCGTGCAATTACCGACTCCTTCCGGACGTATCGATGGAAGTGCTCATCGAAGATGTCGCAAGCGCGCTTCATTGGGTACACCGCGAGATCGCTTCGCACGGTGGCAACCCTGAGTCTATCATCGTAGGTGGACACTCGGCCGGAGCCCAACTCGCCGCACTCCTTTGTATTGATGACCGTTACTTGAAAGCCAATAAAACCCCTATGTCGATCCTTAAGGGATGTATCCCAGTCGATGGGGATACTTATGACATTCCAAAAATCATCATGACCGCCGAACACCGACAAGCCGTCTACGGTGGAAAAATGCCAACCTTTGGCCATCGGCAAAAATTCGGAAACGACCCCGAGAAACACGTCGACTTCTCAGCCGTCACCCACGTTTCAAAAAACAAAAAGATTCCTCCGTTCCTAATCCTCTACTTCTCTGGAAATCCGGATACCACCGCCCAAGCAAGAAGGCTTGAGAGTGTCTTGATAGACGCAGACATACCCGTGATGGTACTTGGAAAGCACGATTCGAATCATTCGAAACTCAATGATGATCTAGGTACTCCAGATGATCCGGCAACCAAATTTTTGTCGGAGTTTCTAGTTGGTATTCGCTAGGGTGTGGGCTTTCTGAACCGAGCCAAAAACGGTCACCCAGACCTCTTCAAGTATTATTGCCCGGGGGGGAAACCGTCGTCCCCCTGTTCGATTCCAAGGATTCACGTGGTAGGCAAGTCGATAGAAACAATTTCGTACGGGTTATGGAAAGCATTAATGACAAACAGGAGGCTTGGCGGAAATCAAGTCGATAATAGGACCAGTAGTAGACTTACTCTGTCTACCGATTATCACACCACTTGTAGGTAGCAGTTCATCTCGGATTTTATCTACCAATCGTTGCCTTATTGTCGTATACTAACGATGCACAGCAGTTCGGACCGCAACACCAGAGGTGACCCATGATCTTGTTCGACTCGGCTCGCAAGTTCTATCTCCTTGGCTTGATTGCCCTTTTCGGTTTTTCATCCGACGAAGCCAATTGCCAGACACCTAATAAGGATTACAAAGCCTATAAGGCTGCGCTCAAGGATGCTAGCGACCGAGGTTTCGAACGAATATCAAAAGGTGTCGATAATTATCCGAAGCATCGCGATTGCTTCTCTTGCCACCACCAAGCTGTCCCGTTATTAGCTTACCGACTGCGTTCCAAGCTTGACCATTTGGAACGTGCGATATGGGGCGATCAGACCGAGAGGGTCTATCAAGTTGTCGAGTTCAGCAAAAAAAGCTTGAGCAAAGAACTTGCCGGTTTGGAACCCCAAGAAGAGCTTGGCGGTCGTGGTATGACTTTAGGATACGCGCTATGGACGATGGCTATGAGCGATACTGACTGGGGGGAACTTGGCGATCAACTCGTCAGAAAGGCTGTCACAACCCAGCAGGTTGATGGACGATGGCGGATCCACTCAATAAGACCACCTGCGGCTTCTTCGGAACTGATGGCAACGACGCTCGTTCTTTTCGGATTGAACCATTATCTCGACGGTCGAGAAACAACAATAACCTCAAAGGTCTCTAGAGCGTCGGCTGAGCAAGCCCGATACAAGGCGATGCTTTGGAAAGCAAGCCAGCCTGAGCCGACGGACACGGAGGATCTTTGTGCCTCTTTGTGGTTCGACTACCTTGCACAACGAGTGCCTTCTGCAATTGATACGGTCGGGTTCCCAGGACTCCATGGTGGACTACCAGGACCAAGCAGTGAATCCAAAGGTACTTCTGGTAAAGACGAAGCAGAGCAAAACCAGGTATTAACGATCGAGCCGAAGAATCAAATCAATCACTTTTTGGACGACGCACAGATAGATATGTTGACACGCTATTACAGACGGTCGGATTCGTCAAAACTGCAACACAAGCTAAGAGAAATGCAAAACCATGACGGCGGTTGGAGTAGCCGACCGGGTCGCGAAAGCGACGCGTACTCTACAGCAACGGTTTTGTTGATCCTCGCCCAAGTGGATGGGGAACAAAAATACTTGGATTTCTACAACAAGACATGGTACCGCAATGGATTGAAATACTTGTTGAGCACACAAAAGCCCGATGGATCCTGGCACGTCTCGAGCCGAGCAAATCCGGTTCAAGAGTTTTTTGATAACGGAGACCCCCACGAAACGGATCAGTTCATCTCGATGCAAGCCACGGCATGGGCCGTCGCCGCGCTTTCGAGTGCCTATCATCGCCACCGCTGGCCACTCAATGTGGCTAAACCGCCTCCTGGTTGGGCTGAGTAAGCCCACAAAAAACAACCTACCGGTAGCCCCAAGAGGTTAGAATCCCCCTTTCGTTTTAAACAAATATTTATATTGCAAAACTTTTCATTTTTTTGAATCGATGGGGAGTGCGGATCGTTACCACAAGCCTATTATCCGTTACTTGATTCAACGGATGCGTCTGAGCGATACGTATTGAACGTGCGTGATTAGGGGTGGTTGTGATGCGATTGTTTTTACTTGTTCTGTTGCTTGCAGTAACGATTGGATGCGGTGAGAGCATCAACTAAAAGACTTATCCGGTCACCGGCGAAGTTCGCTTGGACGGTAGTGCCCAGACCCATCGACAAAACGAATTTCAAGCGGCAGGAGATTCCCCAAGGGATCACCGATGAAAACGGTAAATTTTCGATCCATAGGTATGTCACCAATGATGGTGCTCCTGCGGGTGAATACAAGGTTGGCATCGCTTTGATGCAACCCGTTGACGAGGAAGGGGGAGACCAGCTCAAGCGTGATCTAAATCAACCGCTTTCCCCCCGATCCTGGAAATATCACCCACGGCCCTGTGATCTTCTTGCTACCCTACATCGAACAGCAACAGATCTACAGCCAACACAATATGAAGGCTTCCTGGAATTCTCCAGTCAACGCCGCCACGATTGCCAACTACATTCCTAACTTGCTTTGTCCTTCGAGCACCTCTGCACCTCGTTGGCAAGCCTTCCCGTCGGATTATGCGATCGCAAACGGCGTCAATGGTCGATTGGGACTTGCTCCTTAAAACCTTATGCGGCCGATCCCGGGCTATGATCCGACGAATAGCAGCACCGATGCAACCCAATACACCGGAGCGATTTTGCCGATGAGCACCATCTCGTCGTTTACCACCGGAATGAATCCTCCTTTCTACAACAAGCGGCCTAAAAGTCGTTTGCTTGGGTCGAAGACGCCGGACGCCCGATGCTCGATCGCAAGCTGACTGCTTTTCCAGCATCCCGCGCAAGCTGTCCAGGTTGGGTTGATCCAGATGCCGAGTTCTGGGGCGACGGCTTCACGGATAAGGGGTAACGGCCATAGGTCCTTGTGCAATGAACTGCAATAGCAGCAACGAGTTGTATTCGTTCCACGGCAGTGGTTGCCACGCATCGATGTGTGACGGAAGCGTCAGATCCATGTCGGCCGATACCCCCGTTTCGGTCGTTGCCGCTTGGGTCAGCAGCCAACTGAGTGAAATCGTTCCAAACGAAGACTGATTGGCCAACCCCAAAAGGGTTTCATCGTTGAATCCAGCGAATCCACCGAAGCACGGTCTTCCAGGCCGTGCTACCCTGTAGATCAAATCGACCTAAGCTCGGCCACAAGACCCAGCATACGTGCAGCAGAATGCAAGTTCTCGGCCATCCGCTCGGCTTAAGAGCCGCAATCAAAAACTCATCACGATGAAGTATTTGATAGTCGGTCAGGACATTCTATTAACTTATTACAGCCGGATTTTGCAGGCTCTTGCTCTTTTGCAAGTGATGCTTACTTTGAATTTATAAGATTATATTTTTTACCAATATCCACTACTTCGCGCTAGGATCTTTAGCAAGATCCACTACCGCTGGGTTGTACCGTAGTGGATCTTGCTAAAGATCCCAGCGCCTAAAACCACGCTGAATATTTTACAACAAAAAAAAGAATAAAAGATGCTCTGGTGCACTACGTGCTTTTCCCCAATCCGAATCGTTCGGTAATTCGCCTTGATCGGATTTAAACATTGCCTCAATCGATGGGATCTTTAGCAAGATCCACTACTTCGCATTGGGATTTTAGCAAGATCCACTAGTGCGCCTTCGATGGCGTTTAATCAGCCGGGTGAAAGTCCTGGTCTGGGTAATGTTACCGCCCAGTATCCGACAGTGGTAACTGCATGATCCGCGAGGAAATGTGGGGAG